>Ga0314774_1000995_pt1 | contig 19661 bp, 16 predicted proteins | sample MetaGCBIA2018_FD_204515 | JGI IMG/M metagenome (GOLD analysis project Ga0314774, IMG submission 204515) | Cryopeg brine microbial communities from Beaufort Sea near Barrow, Alaska, United States - CBIA 2018 | ecosystem: Environmental > Aquatic > Marine > Coastal | place: USA: Alaska | collected...
TTATGGTTAATGGTGGAAATATATTTAAGTATGTGCAAGAGAAATTTAAAGCAGAAAAAAAAGAAGAAAAACAAATAAAAATGATAAAAAGAATAAGTAAAAAAATCAAGAAAAAAATAAAGCTTTAGCAGAAACTGCAGCTATACTTGTTCTAAAAAAAAAATAAATACAATCTGGGGGGGACCCCGAGGACGATTAACAAATGAAAGCGATCGAAAGAAAGCAATAGAGCTAATCGATGAAGCATATTCAAGTGGAGCGAGAATAAAAATAGCTTGCATTGAATTAGAAATTACAGAGAGAACTTATTTTAGATGGAAAAAATCGTTAATAGACAAACGACCAGAAGCTAAAAATAAAATTTCTGAAGAAGAAAAGAAAGAATTACTTAATCTAATAAATACTCCTAAATATGTGGATCTACCGGCTTCGCAGATTGTTCCCTTGCTAGCCGATGAGGGAAAATACATAGCCTCAGAAAGAACTTTATATAGATTCATGAAAGAATTAAAACTTCTAATGTCATCATAAGTTGCATCCTCAGGCATGATATGATTTTCTAGAAGCCAAGAAAGATAGCAATTAAGTGAAGAAAGATGATTTGCTCTAGTTTTTTCTGCGAGGTTACGCAACTCGAAGAATTCCTCGAGCTTAGATAAGTAATCGTTGATAATGAACATAATGCCTCCTTTTGTAGTGAGTAGTTGTTGTTACCACACAAAAGGTCGAATATTATGAAAAATACAATTGAAGTTACATATTTGAAGTGTTATAATGTAGTTAGGAAATATGTGATGTATTTTTTTGTGTGGTGCTTAATATTTACAACATTTAACTACGGTTAAAACATATTTCCTATTTTTATATAAAAAATCATGCAAAACGTTAAGGCATTCACCATCGCGCAGCGATTTTGTGTTTGCGAGGCATGTTGCCGAGCCAATGGTTTGAAAGAAAACCTGTCGCCTAACTAATAAGGAAGACAAGCTGTAAGCAAGGGCGTTCTCGGCGACGAGAGGGTCTGAAGGAAGCTGATGGCGGTTTGTAGGAGCGGAACTAAAGGTAACCAGTGTTGGCATATATGATGGATAACCTTCCACAAAATAGGAAAGTCCGATTATTAGTTTGAATCATATATGTTTTGATGGTCGTTTCTAAAACAGGCGGAGCAAATTAACCTCGGAAGTGCTGTATCCGAAGTTGTAATTAATGTTCACAAGCGAAAGCAAGGGATGTTATAGGGTGCAGTATTCAGATGATGTCGTAGTAGTTATTAAATCTATACCTGAGAAAGCGAGAAATCGTCTGGAGGATAAAATATAGATGACGTGGTACTTGTTGTCACGACTAATGGAGTTCAAAAGATTACATTAGATGCGAAGGACGGAAGAGATTATAAATTGTATTAGAAGATATTCCAAAGGGAAATGAAACTGTTAAAAGAAGAGTTGAAATACTCAAAGGTACTTTTAGCTGGCATAAAATAAATTGCGAGCTATTTGACGACGGAAATATGGAGTAGTAAAAGAAAGCGAAGATAAGATTGCCTAAAAGCTAGAGACGTCAAGCTGACTTTATGAGGAACATATAGTTATCTGTAGGAATATAACAAGATACAACAACAATCAGGAGAAGCAAATGAAGAAGCTATACAGCCTAATCGATAAAATATATCGAAAAGAAAATTTGAAAGAAGCATTTAGAAAAGTAAGAAGGAACAATGGAGCTCCAGGAGTAGATGGAGAAACTGTTCCTGATTTCAAATTAAATGAAGAATCAAATATTAACCTTCTTCAAAAGCAACTGATATCCAACACGTATAAATCAAGCCCGGTAAGGAGAGTTGAAATTGAAAAAGCTGATGGTGGAATAAGACTATTAGGAGTTCCAACTGTAAAAGACCGTGTAGTACAACAAGCTGTAGTAAATATCATAGAACCATACTTTGAAAAGACATTCCATCCATCTAGTTATGGATATAGACCAAAGCATTCACAACAACAAACAGTTTCAAAAGCAGAACAATTCATGAACAGATATAGTCTAAAACATGTAGTAGATATGGACCTATCAAAATGCTTCGATACGTTAAACCATGAACTGATAATAAAATCAATTGGTGAGCTGATAAGTGATTCAAGAGTATTAAATCTGATAAGAGAATTCTTAAGATCAGAAGTGATGCAAGGAGGAGAATTTACAGAAACAGAAATTGGATCAGCGCAAGGTGGGGTTATATCTCCATTAATTAGTAACATTTATCTAAATTATTTCGACCAGAAAATGAAGTCAAAAGGTATCCGTATAGTACGTTATGCAGATGATATATTAATATTTGCAAAAGACAAACAAACGGCAGGAAATTATAGAGCTGTTGCTACAAAGATACTTGAAGAAGAACTTCTATTGAAGGTCAATGAGAAAAAGACAAAGATAACAAGTGTTTATGAAGGAGTAGAGTTTCTAGGTTTTGTGATATACGAAGAACGGGTAGAAGTCCAATAAAAACGACTCAAAAAGTTTAAGGAGAAAATACGAAAAATAACAATCCGAAACGCAGGACGTAGCCTTAAAAGTGTAATCGAAGAGTTAAACCCAGTTTTGAGAGGATGGATAAATTATTATAGAGCTGCTGATATGAAGTATGTTGTCAATAGTTTGATGTCATGGATAAGAAGACGTCTCAGAATGATAAAAATGAAACAGTGGAAAACGTATAAGAAAATGCATAAAGAGATGAGGAAAAAAGGTATAAAAGGTAATGGTCTAAAAATGGCAGTGACAAAGTGGAAAAACTCTAAGGTTTATATAATACACCGATTACTTCCAAATCAATACTTTAAGGACTTAAAACTCATAGATTTATGTGAATACAAAGTTGGAGTGTTGTCAGACTATAGATAGTCTGAATAAAGATTTCAGGAGCCGGATACGGGAAACGTACGTCCAGGTTCTGTGAGAGCAAAGAAAATAGGACTAATTATCCTATTTTCTAGCTACTCGATACAATTGAATCTAGTACTGCTTGGGGCCTTTCAGACCTTGCTCTTGGGACAACTACATGGATTAATATGTTAGTCGTTATCTTATTGTTTCCAAAATGCGTTGCTTTGTACAAAGATTATGTTGAGCAAATGAAAGCTGGCCAAGATCCATACTACAATCCTGACAAACTTTCTTGGAAAGGAGTCGATGTGGAACTTTGGAGAGAAATCAATGCTAAAAGGACAAAGGCTCATAATATGTAATAATTACGTTTAGAAAAGATGTAGTTGAAGAATATAAAAAATATAAATTAGAATGCACAGAAAACAATTAGTCCCACAAACAGGACAATTTATAAGCTTGGCACAGAACTTGCTTATATTATTTAAGAGGTGATGATATGAAAGGTCAAGTATTTAATATAATGAAATACGCAGTACATGATGGACCGGGAATAAGAACAACTGTATTTTTAAAGGGATGTCCACTTAACTGTTGGTGGTGCCATAATCCTGAAAGCCAAGAATTAAAACCACAACTTGCTTTTTTCCCTAATCGGTGCATTGGCTGTATGGATTGTATTTCGGCCTGTAAGGAAAATGCAATAACAGCAGTTAATGGAACAGTAGTAACTGATTTAAATAAGTGTAAAAACAACGGAGATTGTACCTTAGTATGTTTTGCTGAAGCTAGAGAAATGGCTGGTAAATTCATGTCAGTTGATGAAGTAGTAAAAGAAGTTTTAAAAGATAAAGTTTTCTACGATGAATCAGGCGGCGGGGTATCTTTTTCAGGTGGAGAACCATTAATGCAAAGTTCTTTTTTACTAGAAGTATTGAATGAAGTTAAAGAATTAGGCATACATACCACTATAGATACATGTGGATTTGCTCCAAGTGAAGTATTAAAAGAAGTATCACAATTAACAGATTTGTTCTTATTCGATTTAAAGCATATGAATAGTGAAAAACATGAAGAATATACCGGAGTTTCTAATAATCTAATACTGGAAAACCTTATGATGTTGCACGATATGGGAAAAGACTTAATAATAAGAATACCTGTTATACCAGGATTTAATGATAGTGAAGAAGAGCTAGAAGATTTAAAAGAATTTATTAGTACTTTAGAAAATATTAAAGAGGTCAATTTATTGCCTTATCATAGCATAGGTCAAGAAAAATATAATAGAATTGGTAGAGAGTATAAGATGAAAGATGTAAAAGAACCACGTGAAGAAGATATGGAGCATGCAGCAAAGTTAATGGATGGTTGTGGAGTGAAAGTAAAAATAGGAGGATGATTTTTATGAATGAAAGAGTAAAATTATTAAGACAAAGAAGTTTGGATGCAGTGCCAACAATTACAATGGAAAGAGCACAGATAGTAACAAAAGCTTACAAAAAATATCAGGGAAAGGTTTCTACTCCGGTTTTAAGGGCACTTAGCTTTAAGGAGCTAATGGAAAATAAGACAATATGTATTAATGATGGAGAACTTATAGTTGGTGAAAGAGGACCCCTTCCTAAGGCAACGCCAACATACCCTGAATTATGCTGTCATACTATGGAAGACCTAGATACCATGGATATTAGAGAGAAAGTGTTTTTCAAAGTTGATGATGAAGCCAAGAAAATTCATGAAGAAGAAATTATACCTTATTGGAAAGGAAAATCAACTAGAGATTTACTTCTAAATCAAATGTCAGCTGAGTGGAAAGAATGCTATAATTCTGGAATTTTCACAGAATTTATGGAACAAAGAGCACCTGGTCATACGGTAGGGGATAATAAAATATTTAATAAAGGATTTATAGAATTCAAGAAAGAAATACAAGAAGAAATAAATAAGTTAGATTTTATAAATGACTTAGAAGCCTATGGCAAAAATGAACAATTAAAGGCAATGGCCATATGCTGTGACGCTATAATAACTTTTGGAGAAAGACATGCAGCTGAGGCTAGAAGATTAGCACAAATAGAAAGTGACGAAACGAGAAAGGTTGAATTAATAAATATTGCAGAGATTTGTGACCATATACCAGCTAATGCACCAAGGAACTTTCAAGAGGCATTACAAGCATATTGGTTTACACATCTTTCTGTTATTACTGAATTAAATACATGGGATGCATTTAGTCCGGGCAGACTTGACCAACATCTATACCCATATTACAAAGCGGGTTTAGAAGATGGAACATTAACAAGAGAAAAGGCAAAAGAATTGCTACAATTATTTTGGGTAAAATTCAATAACCTGCCTGCACCACCAAAAGTAGGAGTTACATTAAAAGAAAGTGGAACATACACTGATTTTGCAAATATAAGTAGTGGCGGACTTACCATAGATGGTAAAGATGGAGTTAATGATGTTAGTTATTTAGTACTAGAAGTTATTGACGAAATGAGATTATTACAACCAAGCACGAATATTCAGCTGAGCCGTGATAATCCAGATGAATTTCTTAGAAAAGCTGCTGATGTAATAAAAGGTGGGTGGGGTCAACCTTCCATATTTAATGCAGATGTTGTTATAGAAGAAATGTTAAGACAAGGAAAAACTATGGAAGATGCAAGATGTGGTGGAAATAGTGGTTGTGTTGAAACCGGTGCTTTTGGAAAAGAGAGCTTTGGATTAACAGGATATTTTAACTTGGTAAAAATATTAGAAATAACACTAAACAATGGAATCGATACACAAACTGGTAAGAAATTAGGTATAGAAACTGGAGAGCCTATAGAATTTAGAAGCTTTGATGAATTAATGGAAGCTTATAAAAAACAAATCCATCATTTTATAGAGATTAAAATAAGAGGAAATAATATAATTGAAACACTATATGCAAAGTATATGCCTTCACCATTTTTATCTATAGTTATTGATGATTGTATTAAAAATGCTAAAGACTATAATGCAGGTGGAGCAAGATATAATAGTTTGTATATCCAAGGAGTAGGAATTGGTACATTAACAGACAGTCTTAGTTCTTTAAAATATCATGTATTTGATAATAAGAATATTTCTATGGCAGATATGTTGGATAATATGAAGAACAACTTTGAAGGTAATGAGCGTATTAGACAATTAGTTATGAACAAGACGCCTAAATATGGAAATGATGATGACTATGCAGACGAATTAATGCAGTTAGCATTTAATGCATTCTTTGATGAAGTTGATGGTAGACCATCTGTAAGAGGCGGAACTTATAGAATCAATATGTTACCTACTACATGCCATGTTTACTTTGGGTCTGTAACAGGAGCTACTCCAGATGGTAGATTAGCACATTTACCCCAATCTGAGGGTATTTCTCCAGCACAAAATTCAGATAGATTTGGACCAACAGGAGTAATTAAATCAGCAGCTAAAATGGAACACGTAAAAACTGGCGGAACTCTACTAAATCAAAAGTTTTCACCATCATTATTAAATAATGATGAAGGAATAAGAAACTTAATGCATCTTGTAAGAGGCTATTTCAAATTAGATGGGCACCATATTCAATTTAATATTATAAGTGCAGATATCCTAAGAGAGGCACAAAAGAATCCGGACGAAAACAAGGACTTAATAGTAAGGGTTGCAGGATATAGTGATTACTTTAATGATCTAAGTCCTGAGTTACAAGATGAAATAATTGGAAGAACAGAACATAAGAGATTTTAATTTAATAGTTTAGAATTGTCAGATAATAGTACAAACAAAGAAGAAACTCGTAATTGCGTAATCGATTTTAGCAGTTTTATTGATTATGTGAGATTGTATCGTCTCCTGTATAATAAAATAACAAGATTAACCTTTAATCAAAGACCGGAGCGTATAATTATAAGTTCCTTTCTTTTGAAATTTTAAAAAATCCGATCAAATTTTTGACAAAGTTTTTGACAAAGCCTTATTTATAGTACGAATAAAGTATTAATATCCGTACCTTATTCGTATGATGTGCTCGTAATAGGTAAATAACTGTACAGCTAGTCTTTCAAAACGATGAGAAAGAGAAACGTGCAGCTGAGTTACTCATAGCCAATAAAGATCTTGTCCTTAAAAATGAAGAGTTTTTATATATTAGCCACCACGATTATTTAACAGGACTTTATAATAGACGTTACTTTGAAGAGGAGATAAAACGACTAGATACTCCAAGACAATTGCCTATTTCGATTATTATGGGAGATATTAATGGTTTAAAATTAATCAATGATGGCTTTGGGCATTCTAAGGGGGATGAAGTACTTATTAAAATATCTAAAATTTTAAAAAGCTGCTGTAGGGAGGAAGATATTGTTTCAAGAATCGGAGGAGACGAGTTTGGAATTTTACTTCCCAAAACAGATAGTAAGTCAGCTCAACTATTATGTAGTCGCATATCTGATACTTGTAAAGGATACGCATTAGATGGGAGCTCGATTTGTCCCAGTATTTCTGTAGGATATGCAACAAAGAACATAAGCACCGAAACGATGAATAATATTTCGATGGCCGCTGAAGAATCTATGTCTAGGCGCAAGTTATTAGAAAGCAAAAGTGCCCACAGCTCAATAATAGCATCTATAAAAGTAATAATGTTTGAGAAAAGTCAAGAAACGGAAGAGCATGCAGAGAGAATGGTACAACTATCAAAATCAATAGGACTAGCTATGTCTCTGACAGATGATCAACTGTATGAACTTGAGCTATTATCCACCTTGCATGATATTGGTAAAATGAGCGTATATGCTAAAATTTTATCAAAGCCGGGTAAGCTTAGCGATGAGGAATGGATCGAAATGAGAAAACATCCTGAAGTTGGTCTTAGAATTGCACAAGCAACCTCTGAGCTTATACCTATAGCGAAATATATCCTATGCCATCACGAAAGATGGGATGGCATAGGATATCCTCAAGGCCTTATAGGAGAGAAAATACCACTTCTATCTCGCATAGTGGCTATTGTTGATTCGTTTGATGTCATGACTAACGATAGGGCATATCGGTCAGCGATGACAAATGGAGAGGCTATAGAAGAAATTAGAAGAAATTCAGGCACCCAATTTGATCCAGAGATTGCCAAGGTATTCATTGAAAAGGTTTTAGGGCAAGAGTGGGAACAGCTTAACAAAATGTAAATAAATGTTTAGATATGTTTCCAAAACTATCCAGAGGTATTTTTTCAAGATACATCTATCCCGTCAACTCACCCCTAATTTTTTCAACTGACATCAATTATGTCATTTCACCGCACGTGGAGGCAGTAGTTCTGCTACAAAGAAAACATAGCTAAAAGCCTTGATTTGAACTGCTCCGTGTCAAGTGGACAATGAAATAACAAAAATTAAATATTATGCTGCTAAGGCTTGGTTTCTCATTTGAAGAGGAGCCAGGCCTTTGTATTTTTTCTGAAATCTCTCATTATTGTAGAAATAGATATATTTTTCAACAGCTATTTCCAACTTGGAATAAGTATCGAATTTATCAAGATAATACATCTCGCACTTCAGCATGCCCCAGAATCCTTCCATTGGTGCATTATCAAGGCAAAAAAACCTGTAAATATATTCGACGAATAAAAAAACAAAGTATTAAACTTTAAAGCGCTTTTTATAGGTGCTTTTTTGGGACTAACATTTAGACAGTTTTTAGGAATAGGTAAGGACTTGATATAATCTCCTCCTTTTCCCCTCCTCCACACCGTACGCGATGTTTTCACATCATACGGCGCTCCAACAAGTTACTTTCATTCTAATTTATTACGAAATTTCCGATTTCTTTTCGAAGATTTATAAGTCTATTCATTGAAGACGATTGAATGAATTAAGTAACTAAATATTTATTTAAACCTTTGACAAGGTCTTTTTGTCGTGTCTAAAAACAATAAATCTACTTTGAATTCATACTAAAATCCTCTTAAAATTATTAATCTAAGCTAATTCATCAAATTTTATAGAGAAAGGAAAGCTTTGATTCCCCATACCACGATTATTGTACAATAGGTAAAATTGCATTTGAGGTCATGAAGTGAAAACTTCATTCTCATTTCTTCGACCTCAAATACAATTCTTTCCTAAAAAATTATATCATTTATGAGATCCTTTTACATTTGAATAGCACGAAATATTTTTACTCTTTAGAGCTGAACTATAGTAGCCTCTAATGTGATTCGTATACCTCAGACCGGAAATTTGCTCATCAAGCTTCCTTCAGATTCGCAGTCACCCACGACACCTAGGTTGCATAGTCGAGCAGTAATCGTAGATTACGACCAGACCCTTGCTCTTGGCTAACGCCTACGTCACCTTCGGCGCTCGGGACTTTCACCCTATAGATTGCGCCCATGCCGGGCACACATCAATGAAAAAGCGAAGTTTTCACTTCGCTTTTTCTAACCTCCACCGAATAGGTGGATAACTTTGACGTCATCTCCATCTTTAATTCTTTTAGTTGGATAATCTTCTTTTCTAATAAAGAGGTCATTCACTTTTACAATTATCATATGATCCATATATTTTTTCGCTTTCAATATGTCAGATATGGATAACTCCTCTTCAAAAGGAAAATCATTATTATTTACTTTAATCATATTAACCCACTTTTATAGATGTTTTTTCACAACTTCTAATAGCTCAGGTAAGTCGATACCTAAATCCTTTAGCTTTTCTATTGTTGGAACACCATTCATAGTCCAGCCTCTTCTTTTATAAACTGCGTCTGTGAGCATTTCATATTGATTTTCTCTATACTTTCTCGTTTCAGCTATTTTTTCTTCTAATGACATCGAAGTAGGATCTAAACCAATTAATTCAACCAATTGACCATCATATCTCTCTTCTCTTGACAAGTATTCCTCTTTAGTGACAGGTCCAGCCGATCTGTAAGGTGTAGCATCATGAACACGCAAGCCTTTGCCCAATCTAATATTGAAAATCCTTTGGAAGTTATAAACTCTTTCTGACTGTCTTATTAGCTCAGTACCATCAATATTCAATCCTGTAACTCCGTTGAATATATTAATATAATTTTGAACGTGTTCAGGCATTTTAGCAGGTTCATCGGCAGTTGCGTTACTTTCTGGAGTTGTATCATTCCAAGGCAGTTTGCAGAATCCGCATAATCCGAACCAAGTTCTGAACATCGGGAAATAATGAAGAGCTTCAGCTTTATCCTCAAAAGTTGGAATTTGATTGTTCACCATGTCCATAAATATCAACCATGCTTCATCGTGTTGCGGCCCTTTATTTGTAAGACCATAACCACCTTGCTGAGCAAGAGATTCTTTTGACATGTACTCTGAATATTCCAAACCCTTTTGTTCCATACCAATATCGTTTAAGAAATTAATATCTGCACCATATTGTTCTGCAAATAGCACTTTCATTCTCTTAATACCTTGTCCGGCTATTTTACCAAAACCTTCGCCTCTAGACATTTGGTGAATTAAATCATATGCTGCCCATTTATTGCCGAAAGTAAGTTCTAAACCTCCGGTTATTTCTTTATTAATTATACCTCTTTCATAACATTCCATTAGAAATGCAGTCAGCGTTCCAAAAGATATAGTGTCAATACCATAAGTATCGCAGTAGAAGTTTAATTCAAGTATGGCATGTGCATCAAATAAACCAATGTTCGATCCGCATCCGGCTGCAGTTTCATATTCTGGACCATCAACAAGCACTTTATCACCCTTATAAGGTCCCGATTCTAGTACAAAATCATCAGCAGCCTTAGCGCAAGATAGAGAACATCCATACCAACATCCATCCGGAGTGTTTTGTTTTAAATAGTTCTTAATGAATGTATGAGAATTGATTTTAACGGTATCTTTATGTGAACCATATTGATAGTTATGAGTAGGAAGTAAGTCATACGCGTCCATTACTTCTACAATATTTGCAGTACCAATTTGTCTCATTCTACATTGTTGGTCATCCAATTTGTCTATTTGCTTATGAATTCTAATACCAGCAGCATTTATTGGTGAGATATCATCAACATTATTCATATTTCCGTTTGTACCTGCAAAACGAACAACTACACCTTTAACATTTTTGTTTCTGAATACAGTTCCAATTCCACCACGTCCTGCTTGCTTTAATCTAGCCTTTTTTCTTCTAGTATCAAAGAATGTAAAGTTAAGAAGTCCAATTAAAGTATTTTCAGCAGCCGTACCCGCAGTAACGACTGCAATATTTCTTCTGTCATCTTCGTCTTTGGCATACATTTCCGTAAGTTGTTCACCTAGAACATGTCCGTCTATTGCCTCAAGTGGGGCTTCTTCAATTCGAACAGTACCATCGTTACCATCAATAATAACGATTACATCTCTTTCTGCTTTACCTTGTATTTCTACTGCATCCCAGCCTGAGAATTTAATAAAAGGTCCTACATAACCACCAACATTACTGTCAATTACTTGATCTGTAAGAGGCGAAATCGAAACTACTAGAGTTTTACCCGAACCCGGGTATTGAGTAATACCACAAACAGGTCCTGGAGCCATTATAATTTCATTTTCAGGGTCATCCCATTTCGTATCGGGTTTCACCGCATTCCATAGTTTATATAGCCCAAAACCTTTACCGCCTACGAATTTATCTTTCATAAATTGTGTAACTGGTTTTGATTCAATGGTATTGTCACTTAAGTTAATATATAAAGTACGATTAGAGTAACCTTTTTCAATTGGTTTTAAGTCATACTTGAATTCTTTAAGTAGTTTATGTTCACTTAACATTTTTTCTATTTGCATTAAATTAATCCTCCTAAATTATAAAACTAAAGCACCTTGCTCACAGACTTTCACACATTGACCACATGATATACATTTAAAAGGTACAAGGTAATCATCATGTTGTCTCATCGAGTATGTAGGACAGAATCCAACGCAAATTAAACACCCAACACATCTCTTAGGATCTATTCTTACTATTCCTGAAGCATCTCTTTTTAGCGCTTGCGTCTGACAGACATCAATACATCGTCCGCATTGATTACAGACGTTTATTAGCCTTCCGCCATTTCTTGGATTGATATGGATGCATGACTTGTCTTTGCTGTTTTCCTTTTTATATAATGTAGAGCATTTTTCTTCACAAGCGCCACAGCTAATACATTTTTCTATTGCAACTTTAAGTACTTTCAACTAAATAACCTCCCATATTTTTTAATTTACCTAACAAATTCCTTTACTTCTATTTATTAAGAATAACACATGCCTTATAGTTTTAATAGTACAACTCAAATAGACACACGGCAATAGCATTGCACTATTAATTATGCGAGATGACCCATGCTTTGATGCAGAACTCAAGACTTTAACAGTTTGAGGATATAGCAAATAAACCTATTATCAATTAATAGCCGACTTACCCTACGAATGTAATAAATCCGCTTTTTTATTATAGTCCAGAGATTATTTCTGTTAGAAAGCTTTCATCTATCGAAGCTTTAAATCTCTTTAATTTTAAACTTGTCTTCTTTTTTGTTGTTTTTTCTTGTTTTAATATATTCAACGCTATCTTTTTTAGCATTGATTGGTTTGCAGCGCCATTATTTTTTCTTACTCGACTATGATCTTCTCTAAATACGACATCCAAGATCCAATGACAGCTTTCTACTCCCCAATGATTTCTTACCGCCTTAGAAAACAGTTCGCTTTCTTCTTCTTTTGGAGTCTTTAAACTAGATATAAAATAACTCAATTCCACGGTTTCTCTACCCTTACTAGTCACAGTACGTCTTACCATACCAATACTTGATAAGTTCTTCCATAGATGCTTTTCAACAAACCATTCTATGTCATCAGTTTGGAAATACTCTCTTTTTTCAATTCTCCCATGACCTTTTTCTATTGTTACTTTTTTACTAACTGGTATATCTTTAAAATTATTCTTTACTGCATCTTCAAAATATTCTTTTACTTCTTCACTAAAAGTTCCGTGGTTTCCTTTCAAAGCTAATACATAATCGGCCTCTTTTTCAATTATTTTCTCTGCTATCTTTTTTTGCGTACCCATAGCGTCAATAGTTATTATACTTCCTTTAATAAAAAGTAAATCTAGAAGCTCTGGAATTGCAGTGATTTCGTTGCTTTTCTTAAAGGTTTTTAATTGACCTAATATTAAATCGTTCTCATCAACCCATGCATTAACTATATGAATCGCACTTTTATCACCATCATGAGAACGCCTTGATGTTTTACCATCAATAGCAATAACTCTGCCATCTGAATTATCGGAAAGAGTGCTAGTCCAATGGATGAAGGCGCTATTAAATGCCTCGGAATCTAAATTTTCAAAGACTCTTTCATACGTGTCGTGAGAAGGAATTCCGTTCTCAAGTGAAATGAACTTTTTAAACCATTCTTCTTTAGCTTCGACAAAAGCTTCTACTTCAATCCATGTATTTGCATTTGCAATAGTTGCAACAACTGCAGTAAAAATTACTTCAATAAGTCTGTGCTTGATTTTCCAAGGTTGTCTAAAGTCATTTATATTTTTAAACGATTCTGTAAACGTATTAGTGTCCATATGTATTCTCCTCTTAAGATATAGTATTTAACCTACTCTTAATAGAATTCTACATGGATCTCCAAAATCCTTTTTGAAATATTTTCCAATTCTCAATGCGGTTAAAATTTATTTTCTTTCATGCGATTGCCGTGTATATAATTCGACAGTAAGAGGGTTAAATTCTTTTTGCGTATGAAATTAATTTTAAAATAATTATTAGACAAACTCTTGTCTGGTGATGATTTACTTCCCTAATCTATGTGCCAATTCCACAATTTCAGGAGTAGGACCAACTACAACACCTTTATCAAGAATTTGTACACCATCTAACCATACACTGGAATTCAAACAAATACCATCAGAATGACTGGCCGCTGGAATGCCTTCTGGGATATCCGAGGTCATTTGAGGCCCTACATTGCCAAAACCCCATTCTGTGGAACCCCACACTCGCTCATCTTCTACAATATCTCCACTTAACTTTGCATATGGCCCAAATCCATAAGACAGATGCGCTGCAAGATACATATTGGGATCATTAAAAGATTTTAACCATGCAGCATATTCGGCTGCATCAGTTCCTTCTCCTTCAACTTTCACGATATAACCTTTTTCCATTGTGAACTTAATAGGATCTTTAACTGCTCCCAATGGTGGTGTAATCGTACCATCTACAACTATTACACCATTAATACTTTCAAATGTAGGTGTCCAGCTTATCTGACCAGGGAACATTTTGATTTCACCTTTTCGTACAAATCCATCAGCAATTACATAATCCCTACCTGGTGCATTGTCAAATTCAACATCAGTACCAGCAGGCGTTGTAATTCTGAAATGTTTTCCTTTTTCACAGTAATTCGCCATAGCCATGATAAATTCATTCAACAAATTATTATCCAGTTTACCAATATTACGTACAATCAATTCTGGATTGCAACCGCAAAGATTCATATATCTAGGTCTATTTTTCGGGTCTTCAATAATTCTATCATATGCTGTGGAGTAGAAAATCCATTTATTATTATATTCTACCCAGGCATCACAATTCTTTACTGCTCCTACCAAACCTTCAATAGGCATCTCAGCATCACCAGCTTTACCACAATCACCAGGCGCTGCAATTTTAATTACTAATGGTTTTGCACCAAGAATCACTGCCGCTTGCGCAGTAGCATCCACTACTTCCATGCTGGATTCTGTATCGCAGGTAATAGCAATACTTTCTCCCTGCTTCAACTGAAACATATCTTGTAATAATTTCAAGCAAGACTTCTGCAATTCATATTCATACATTTTATTTTCCTCCAAATCAGGTTAATTATTTATTCTTAATTATTTATTAGTCATTTCCAAAACGCCTCTCACTGCAGAAATGCAGGATACGTTTGAAATAAAAAATATATTATATCTTATTCTACCAAGTGGCAACGTACAAAATGTCCCGGCTCTATCTCTCTCATCACAGGATCAAGTTCTTTACAAATTTTCCGTTTATATTTACACCTTGTATGGAAACTACATCCAGATGGAAGATTAACCGGCGAAGGAATTTCTCCTTCACATACAACTTTTTCCGGTTTTAGCATTTCTTCTTCCTTGGAGATAACTGGAATTGCAGACAATAACATTTGCGTGTAAGGATGCAATGGTGCTTTATAAAATATCTCTGTCGGTGCTATTTCACATATCTTGCCTAGATACATGATAGCAATTTTTGTAGATATATTCCTCATAACAGCCATATCATGTGTTATAAACATGTAAGTCAGATCCAGTTCTTTCCTGATTTTATCCAACATATTCAAAATTTTAGCTTGAATTGATACATCAAGTGACGATGTTGGTTCATCAAGGATTATAAACTTTGGATTGCAACATAATGCCCTGGCAATTGAAACAAGCTGCCGTTCTCCACCGCCAATTGAATTGGGTGACTTATACATGAAGTCTGGAGGCAACTCTACCATTTCCAATATTTCCAGTATCTTATCATCAATTTCATTTTGGGGAACTATATTATGCACCTTCAATGGCAGACTTAATATCTGTCTAACATCCTGATAAGGATTCAGTGATGAACCCGAATCCTGAAATACAATCTGAGCATCTCTTCGGAATTTTTTGCTACGACCTTTCGTGTTTGATGTTATCTTTTCTCCATTGAATTCAATTTCACCATCTGTTAGATTGTACATACCCATTATTGTGTATGCAATTGTACTTTTCCCTGAGCCAGATTCTCCAACCAGACCCAAAACCTCACCACGTGAAATCGAAAAATCCACTCCATCTACAGCTCGAACAAATTTTCCCTTCCCGACAGAAAAATGCTGCTTTAAACTTCTTGATATTAACACCTTATCGGTCATTGGTTTCCTCCTTTAATTTCTAGAGCCCCTTATCGTAAAGCAAACAGCTGACAAAATGACCTGGAAACACCTCTGTTCCAGTTGGCTGTTCAATTTTACATTGCTCCATAACATGCGGACACCTAGGCGCAAAACGACATCCTGTAGGAGGATTTACATAATCCGGAACATACCCATAAATACCCTGCGATAATCCACCTCCCGTTAACCTGGGGACACATTTTAATAAGCCTTGTGTATATGGATGACAGGGATTATCAAAAATATCTTCTGTTTCACAAGTTTCAACAATTTCCCCACCATACATGATATAAATCCGGTCAACAAGACCCCGAGCTACACCCAGTGAATGGGTAATCAAAATCATTGAACGCTTTTTTTCTTCTACCAATTGCCTTAATAAACGATGAATCTGATCCTGCACTGTAACATCCAGTGCTGTACACGGCTCATCAGCAATTAAAAGTTCTTTAGATGTAACTAAAGCAGACGCAATACAGATCCTTTGTCTCATTCCTCCGGAAAGCTGAAGCGGGTAACTTTTCATAAGTCGCTTCGCATCTGGCAGCATTACACTTTCAATTGCTTTTATTGCAATTTCCTCGCATTCCTTTTTAGTGTGATTTTCATAGCTTTCAGAATACTTAATAACATCTGTCAATTGTTGTCCAATGGTAAAGACCGGATTCAGAGCTGACATGGGAGACTGAGATATCATGGAAACACCGGTTCTCCGAAATTCAAGCAGTTCTTTATTGTTAAGCTCTAATATTGACTTGCCATTGAATATAATTTTCCCTTCTTTGGGAATTTCAGCAATATCTGGAGAAATAGTTCGTAAAATCGTCTTCATTGTTGTAGTTTTACCACAACCAGATTCTCCAACCAAACCAATTTTCTCACCTTTGTTTACGTGTATATTAATTTTATTTACCACCTTTGCCACACCACGATATGTTTTATAGCCAATCGATAAATTCTGTATATCTAATAACCTTTCTTTCATTATTAGTGCCCTCCTTTATCAAACATATCACGAATTCCATCTCCAAAGAAATTAAATCCTAGAATCATGAATGCTACACCTAATGCAGGAAAGATTGTCATCCACCACATATCCGGAATATACTTGGCGCCATCAGAAATCATAGTACCAAATCCAGGTGTTGGAGGCTGTTCACCCAGTCCGACAAAACTCAGAGAAGCACCCATCAGAATTACCCATCCTACATCCAGCGCCATCTTTGTCAATATAGGTGACAAGCAGTTAGGTAGAATTTCACGTAAAAGGATATGCGATTTTGACGCACCTACCAATTCTGCACTTTTGACAAAATATTCTTCAGATATTGATGATGCCTGTCCATATACCAGCCGGCAATACCATGGCCACCACATAATTGTGACAGCCAACATGGAATTCATCATATTCGGCTTTAATATAGAAGCAATACTTAATGCAAGTATTAATGCCGGTACAGATAAAAACACATCGGTTATTCTCATAATTATTGAATCTATTACTGTCCCATGATAATACCCTGCCAGTAATCCAAGGAAAGTGCCAATGGGAACTGAAATTGCAAGAACTACCACACTCATAATAAGAGCGCCACGAAAACTATAAATAACCCGCGAAAACACATCTCTGCCCATGACATCCGTTCCAAATATATGATCTGCGCCAGGCTCTAGTCCCGCATTCGCATAATCGACATACGCACCAATATGTTCGGGGTATGGTACAATCCATGTGGCTGCAACAGCAAAAAACAAGGAAACAAGAACCAGAATAAGTCCAGCAATAGACAATTTGTTTTGTCTGAATTTATAAAAATAAATTTTGATATTTTCTTTTGTAGAAGGAGATATAATAACCTTCTTTTTCTTATCTTCCATGATATTATCCTCCGATTCTCATTCTTGGATCTAATTTTGAAAGCACTAGGTCAACAATCAAGTTTACCATGAAAAATGTTACAGCAATTACTAACACAACTGCACAAATGGCATTCAAATCCTTATTAAGCATTGCATTGATTCCATACCTCGATAACCCTGGCCAGTTAAATATCCTCTCTACTAGAAATGCATTACCAAGCAGTGACGCAAAATCCATACCCATCACAGTAATCATTGCAGCAGCAGATGGTTTTAATAAATATTTATTGATCAGAACATTAGTCGGCAAACCATGACCGGTAGAAACTGCCATGTATTCTTTACTTGAATTATCAACCAGAGATGAACGGAGCACCCTACCTTCCTGAACAATCGGCCCTATTGCCAGTGCCAGCGAAGGTAAAAGCAAATGAACAAAAGCATTCCCTGCAGCAACAAAATTTCCTGTAATTAATCCATCTATTATATAAAGACCCGTAATATTTGTCGGCGGCGTTATACTTGTACTTAGACGCCCAAGTACTGGAATAGATGGGAAAAAACGACTACTCAATATTAACAATAAAATTGCCATAACAAATGCCGGTATTGCAATGCCCACATACGACAACACACGAATCAGACCATCTATCCAGGTATTTTTATGTCTACCTGCCAAAATACCAAGTGAGAATGCACCAATAACAATAAACATTCCTGACATAAGAACCAACTCAGCTGTCGCTGGAAAAAACTGCTTTACATCTGTTGCAATAGCTCTTTTTGTTATGAACGAATTACCAAAATCACCATGTAAAATATCACCAAGCCATTTAATGTATTGTACAGGCAATATATCATTCAAGTACAATTCTTCTCTGAATGCTTCCTTTGCAGCATCTGTTGCTCTGCTTCCCAAGGCAATATTTGCAACATCGCCCGGAACGACTCTTGCGATAAAAAAAATCAATATTGATGTTCCAAAAAGTACAAGTATCCCTAACAATAATCGTTTACCAATATATCGCAACATGTTTATGAACCTCCTTATTGTATTAATAGGTAATCCTTTGATGTGATCTCCAGATTTTCCCCTAACCCACACCGGACGTGAGACTTTCACCTCATACGGCGTTCTATCAAAATTAGATATTCATAATTTTTACTATTGCCGATAGATTTAATCGTGCATAAAGCGTTTACTCCTTAAAAGTTTCAACTCTTTTAGTCTCACCAGAATCTTATGCAAATAATAATTTATTCAATCTATTCTTTTGACTTGAGGCTATCCCTTCACCTTTTATTATAAAAGCTTCTTCGGTACTGTGCCTCTACTTTCACCAATGTAACATCATGTTGTAGGCTTTTGACCCCTTCCATCATTCCACTTCAGAGGTATTAAGACCTCCATGTCATTGGCTTACCACGTTCCAAATGATTTATCTGTTCATATATCCGTAGGTTTATACTTTAGACCTGTTAGTTTGGGTTATCCGTTTCAATAACCAAGGTTGTTCATAAGAACAATTTTTACTAAACCTCACTACCCCCAGACCTTGCTGGCATAATCATTTCTAATTATTCTATATTTAAATCTGTACATTCGCATATTCGTCAGAAGTTTTTAGACTTCATTCTAACCATAGATATTTTATAGAGTTCCAGGCTATGGCTTACATACTCTATCGCTAGAGCACTTTCAATTGTTACTTAGTTTTCGGTAACTCTCACCTGACTTCACCGAGCTTATTACAAAAGTTTTCTTAATAAAACTGATGCAATTCGGAGTATTAAACCAAACCCTTCCAGGTGTTACCCTTTCATTTGATTTGTTAATCATTCAGTTCTAAATTATTTTAATTTAGGCAATTCTTTTCAAATCACAACATGTCGCGCAGTTACACACTCTACCGCTAGAGCCCTTTCGATTGTT
>Ga0314774_1000996_pt1 | contig 19650 bp, 22 predicted proteins | sample MetaGCBIA2018_FD_204515 | JGI IMG/M metagenome (GOLD analysis project Ga0314774, IMG submission 204515) | Cryopeg brine microbial communities from Beaufort Sea near Barrow, Alaska, United States - CBIA 2018 | ecosystem: Environmental > Aquatic > Marine > Coastal | place: USA: Alaska | collected...
AAGAACTTTTTAACGACGGCTTCTTTTCTTTCGGGGGAATACTTGGACATTTAATACTGCTTTCCGCCCGCCGTTTAAGTTTAACTTTTATGAAATGAAGACCGGACAACTATCCTGACACAGCGGGACAATACCTCGTCCAAGCGACACTTCACGCTGTTTAGGCCTAACTAATACCCAAGATTATATAGTGTCAGATTTCCATGCGACAGAACTCTATGCGAATGAAAACACTTACCTCTATCATGCCGCGATTAAAGACTGGGAGAACAGCAATACCAACGTTGGTGGCATTGCTTTGGTTTTTGACTCCAAGCCAGAGTTTCAAGCCATGCTAGAGGAGACAGAGCCTAAATACATTAACCCATTACTCAGTGACAATACTTTCAGTCTTTTCCTTGATAGAAGCGGACATATTATTTCATCCACCAGCACTGAGCTACCGGCAGAAAGCAAGCTAAGCTTACCAAACGAGGTACTAACAGCAGGAAACGGTAAAAATGATACTATCTATTGGGAGTGGCGGGGAAAACCTTACTTAGCGGGATACAAAGTAAGCGGAGGCTATCGAGAGTACAAAAACGGTGATGGCTATATCAATGACGTTATCGCCCTAGTCTGTACAGGTATATAGGCGCAGAATTTTACAGCCGACCCAATGAATCACAATATTATAAATTTGGTTATACGACCAATAAAGTCACAACCCCATACTGAACGAATTTTGAGATCATTATTAACAACTAACTGTTATTTTCTAATAACATGTACAGATAGTTGCACATGTTAAACATTTCGTTTAAAATACGAAACATAACAAAAACAACAAGAAGAAAGAAAAAAGGAGAATACTATGCAAGTAGTAACTTTTACAGAAGCGAGAAATAGCTTGAAAACTGTTCTTGATTCCGTGGTCGATAATGCCGATTGTGCTTTGATTACCCGCAGAGATTCAGATGATGCAATCGTTATGTCATTTGACCAATATAACAGCTTAATGGAGACCGTGCATTTGTTAAAGTCGCCAGCCAATATGGAGCATTTAACTCGTTCTATTGCACAGTACAAATCAGGACGGATTCATTCAAGAGAGTTAATTGATTAATGATTGAAATATTATCTTGGACTGCTGATGCTTGGGATGATTACGTTTATTGGCAGGGTCAAGATAAAAAGACCTTGAAAAGAATCAATACTATTATCAAGGATATTAGACGAAATGAACCTTTTAAAGGAATTGGAAAGCCAGAGCCTTTAAAAGAGAATTTGGCAGGGTTTTGGTCAAGACGTATTGATGATACCAATCGTTTAGTTTATGTCGTTGACACTCTGCCTAATGGTAAGCAGCAACTCTCCATAATTTCGTGCCGTTATCACTATTGATTAGAATTAAAAATTTTCCTAAGAACCCGCTTATGCGGTTTTTTATGTCTAAAAATAATCTTGCAACCAATTATTTTAAAAAACGACTGGATTGCCTAAAACGTACACTCGGCTTGCCTATCGAAAATTCATCTTTGAGTGCTCTCGAGAGTACAAGAATGGTGATGGCTATATCAATGACGTTATCGCCCTAGTCTGTACAGGTATATAGGCGCAGAATTTTACAGCCGACCCAATGAATCACAATCTTGTAAACTTTATTATACCCATAAAGTCACAACCCATATTTTGAGATCATTATTAACAACTAACCGTTTTTTTCTAATAATCGGTTCAGAGAGTCCCACTGAAAATAAGGACCTGGATCGGTTTTACGGCCAGGTGCTATCTCATTATGGCCAACGACTTGATGTGCTTTTAAACTCGGGTATGCGGCCCACAGTGATTTAATGAGTTGTGCTAGAGCCGCATATTGATTAGCGGTGTAACATGTTTGATCCGTGCCTTCCATTTCAATCCCAATCGAAAAATCATTACAAGCACTCCGCCCCTCAAACTCAGACAAACCAGCATGCCAGGCTCTTTCATGAAACGGCACATACTGCACTATCTCACCATCACGTCTAATTAGGGCGTGCGCTGAAACCTTCACCCCTTTAATCTTCTCAAAATAGGGATCGGCCTTGGGATCTAGCTGATTAGTGAAAAGTTGGCTAATCGCTTCTCCGCCGAACTGATTGGGCGGCAAGCTAATACCATGCACAACAATTAACTCCGGTAACACTCCTGACCCTCGATTATCAAAATTGGGACTGGCAATAAAATTAACTCCTTGAGCCACGCCTGAATTTGACTCAATTTTGAAGATTGTTTCCGTTTGGCTCGTCACTTGCGGAACATCACACGATTTTACATCCAATTTTTGCATAAGTTTTTGGCTTTATTTCTTGATTTTAATAGAGGGATAATAGGAGTTATTATCTTCAATTTTAAGAGGTATTAGTATACGTCAATAAGCGAGGATGTAATTCGGTATAATAGCCGGAATACGTTAAAAACAGATACAAAGCCTTACACAATGAATGATATTAATTATTTTGAAAACCTGGAAACCACTGTTTCAACCGCGCTTGAAGAGGACATTAAATCGGGTGACTTAACCGCGAGCTTAATCCCAGAAGAGACCCAAGCAGAAGCCAATATTATCTGCCGTGAAAAAGCGGTTCTCTGCGGACGACCTTGGTTTGATGAAGTCTTTCGACAAGTGGATCCAGAGATTAAAATCGAGTGGAGTTGCGAAGAAGGCGAACAGGTTGAAGCGGATCAATGTTTATGCATTATCAGAGGTTCAGCCAGAAACATTTTAACGGCTGAAAGAACGGCTCTTAATTTCCTACAGACCTTGTCTGCAACCGCCACAGTAACCGCTCAGTACGTTGCTCAATTACAAGGTTCGCACACTCAATTGTTAGACACACGCAAAACCCTTCCCGGCTTACGCCTGGCCCAAAAGTATGCGGTAGCTTGCGGTGGTGGCACAAACCATCGAATTGGTTTGTTTGATGCGATCTTAATCAAAGAAAATCATATTATGGCCGCAGGCGGTATTCTCCAAGCGGTCAGCACGGCCAAAAAAATGCATCCCGATATAACCGTTGAAGTCGAAGCCGAGAACTTAAATGAAGTGCAACAAGCTTTAGAGGCGGGTGCGGATATCATTATGCTCGATAACTTCTCATTAGAGATGATGTCTGAGGCGGTCATACTCGTAGACCGCAAAGCCAAGCTCGAAGTCTCCGGTAATGTCGAACTGTCACATTTGCCACAACTTATAAAAACGCAAGTGGATTTCATTTCTACCGGCGCTATAACCAAACACATTCAAGCCATTGATCTTTCAATGCGCTTTAGCATGTCAAGCTAATCATGGGAGAACACATTCTACTACACATCGTTTTACTGCTCGGCATAGCCGTGGTCACTGTGTCGATTTCTCGACGTTTGCACTTTCCGCCAATTCTCGGTTATATCATCGTCGGTATTATCGTCGGCCCAAGTGGTTTTGGTTGGATTCAAAATGAAGAGAATATCTCCTTATTAGCTGAATTTGGCATTGTCTTTTTACTGTTTGCGATTGGTTTAGAATTCTCTCTATCGCAAATGATCGCGATGCGTAAGCAAGTATTTGGCCTGGGTACGGCTCAAGTACTGACCACCGGTGGTGTGGTCTATCTGATTGGTTGGCTAGCAGGCCTAGACACCAATACCAATATCGTCATTGCCGGTGCATTCGCCCTCTCCTCGACTGCGATTGTCATTAAACAACTGACCGAGCAGTCTGAGATTCAATCTCGACATGGCCGCGCAACCGTCGGTATTTTGATCTTTCAAGATATCATGGCAATCCCTTTACTGATCTTAATCCCCGCATTAGCAATGAACCAAGGCGGTGAAAATGCGCTTGCCATTACACTTGGAATTTCATTTCTAAAAGGGATTTTAGTTGTTGTCATTATGCACCTGATTGGTCGCTATCTGCTACGCCCTCTTTTTCACGAAGTGGCCTCAGCGAAATCACAGGAACTATTTACTCTAACGGTTCTCACTGTTGCCTTAGGAGCCGCGGCCTTTACCGAAGAGATGGGGCTTTCAATGACACTCGGCGCATTTTTGGCCGGCATGATGCTCAGTGAAACCGAATATCGCCATCAAATAGAGTCCGATATTCGTCCATTCCAGGACATCTTATTAGGTCTGTTTTTTGTTACTGTCGGTATGCTCATTTCACTTGATGTGCTTGTGGAACACTTCTGGCTAGTGGTGCTGATTACCTTGGCAATTTTTGTTATTAAAGGCATCATTATCTACTTTGTTTCTCGCTTATTTGGCAAAACACCGGGGGTTTCAGCGCGCATCTCCATCTCACTTTCACAGGTAGGTGAGTTTGGACTGGTCTTGATGACCTTGGCTTTTACCTATAATTTACTGCCCGATGAAACCGGTAACATCCTCCTGACTTCTGCTGTATTAAGCATGTCGATGGCACCGCTTTTAGTTAAATTCAACGGTAAGATCACCAAAGCATTACATAGAACCAGCTACCATGAGAACCATAGTGAAATTGGAAAGACTATTGAAACCGACAATAAGTTAATTTCCGATCACGTCATCTTATGTGGATTTGGGCGTGTCGGCCAAACGGTTAGTCGATTTTTGCATAACTCAAACCAACCTTTTGTTGGTTTAGACATGGATATTTTACGTGTCACTGAAGCGCGTGCTGCGGGTGAAAATGTATTTTATGGTGATGCTTCAAAACAGAATATTTTGCACGCCGCCGCTATTGACCGCGCTAGAATCGTGATTATCACGTTCAGTGATTTTCATGCAACCATTAAGATTATCAAAGCGATTAGACAGCATTATCCTGACATTCCAATACTGGTAAGAACCTTGGATGATCAACACCTTAACGAACTGACGGCCGCTGGTGCGAATGAAGTCGTACCAGACACTTTCGAGTCGAGCATTATGCTAGCCTCTCACCTGTTGCTGATGATTGGTCAGCCTCCAAGAAAAGTCCTAAAACAGACGCGTGAGGCACGTAAGGATCGTTATCGTCTATTAGAAAACTTCTATCCCGGTGAAGACACTAATCAACGCAATCAACATCAGATTATGAAAAACATCATTCATACCACTGTCCTGGATGAATCTGCCTATGCGGTCGGTAAGCAGCTGAAAGAAATCCCGGTAGATGAGCTTAAGATTCATATTGAAGCCATTAAACGTGGCAATGTCAGAGGGGAACACCCGACGGCAGATACCTTACTGAAAGTGCTCGATCATGTGGTGATCAGTGGACTACCTGAAGATATTGAAAAAGCTGACTACTACTTAAAAACCGGTAGCCTAGCGTAATTTTTAGCCCTACTAAAAAATAGACGACTAGATTAGCTTTTTTTATTAGGTTCTATCCAGATCAAACAGGCCATTCTGCCCGTTTTGCCCGAGCGTCTGTAAGAGAAAAATTCCTCTGTCAAAGCAAAAGTGCACAAGTCCCCGCCATATACATGAGAAACCCCCAACTCATTCAGCTCTTTTTTGACCAGGCCTGGTAGGTCTGCCAGATATTTTTGGGCAACAGATTCCGACGAATTTTCAATTCTTGGTTTAGCCTGAAAATAGCTTGCACTAGCCGCGTCTTGATTCACAAAGAGATCATAGACATCTTGGCCAACTTCAAAGTGCTGAACACTGATTGCTGGACCAATCCAGGCCATCAACTGCTCGGGGCATTGCTGAATTTCAGCCGGAAAGCTGTGAATTGTTTTACTCACAATCCCTTTCGCCAAACCTTTCCAGCCCGCGTGTATTGCACAAACAATCGTGCCCGCTTGATTGGTGATTAAAATTGGTAAGCAATCTGCCGTCATCACGACTGAGACCAGGCCTGGATTTTGTGTCCAAGAAGCATCTGCAATAGGAGCTGTTTGGGAAAGCGAATGGGAAACTTGAGTATTAAGATCGGATTGGTGAAGCTGTATTGCACTGTCAGTGTGTTGTTGATCTAACCAGATAGGTTCGGATGGTAGACAGGCCTGGTCATAAAGCTGTTGACGATTAGCGAGTACATCCTCTAGAACATCGCCTACATGAGTGGCGAGATTGAAAGAATTAAAAGGGGCTTTGCTAATACCACCCTGGCGAGTGGTATAAATGGATTTAACAGTGGGAGGCATCGGCCAGTCAGGTCTGATAAACATATTGATGATTTTTTATCCTACACTGGCGAATGCTTAATTTTTAATTATCAGGAATGTCTTCATCGGTTACATAAGCGACTTCAACGCCGTAATCATAGTCAAAGCCATCATCGCCTTTCATTCTAGACTCAAACACCTCAACGTCTTCACGTAATACATCAATCAACTCAAATAAATCGTCTGGTATTTGAACCTTCGATTTAATTTTTTTGCCTGTCACTGGATGTGCAAAACTTAAAGCACCTGCATGTAAGGCTTGGCGCTTAAAGCCACGTAAAAATGCGACGAGCTCTTCATTCATTTTTTTAGGGATTTTAAAGCGTTTTCCGTAAGTCTGATCACCGACTAATGGAAAGCCTAAAGAGGCCATATGCACACGAATTTGATGAGTACGACCGGTTTCAAGCTTGACACGAATACGCGTGTATTCTCTAAAGCGTTCTAAGACACGGTAATGTGAAACCGCCTCTTTGCCACCAAATAATCTGATAGCCATCTTAGTTCGATCTTTAGCACTACGACCAATAGGCTCATCGACTGTACCGCCTACTTTCATTTGCCCAACAACCACGGCATCATAGATACGCTCAACGTCATGGCGTTGTAACTGATCTACTAAATTCGTTTGCGCAGGGATGGTTTTAGCGACGACCATCAATCCAGAAGTATCTTTATCCAAACGGTGAACAATCCCTGCACGGGGAACGTCACGTAGCTTTGGATTATAGTAAAGCAATGCATTCATCAAAGTCATATCAGGATTACCTGCGCCAGGATGGACGACTAAACCGACCGGTTTATTAATGACCATCACGGCATCATCTTCATAGACAATATCCAATGGAATCTCTTGAGCGGGAGCATTCAAGTCCGTGTTGATTTCAACAACCAGCTCTACGTCTTCGCCGCCTAAAACGGGCTGCTTAGGTTTGGTCCAAGGCTGACCATTCACCGTAACATTACCATCTTTAATCCACTGTTGAATTCGACTTCTAGAGTACTCAGGAAAAAGAGGCACAATTGCGATATCTAAACGCTCACCAAGGGCACTGTGGGGAATCGTTGCTGTTAATAGTTCTTTATTCAATGTATGACCTTGCTCTCTTTTACGCTGACCGATTATTAAATGGCCATAATGCGCATTTTATATAATGGAGAGGTGATTTGATAATATTTAAGTATGATACAATCAGTATCAATTTTATTAATGCCTATTGTACCTAAAAATATGAAAAAAACGCTGCTATCCACACTGTTACTTGCAACCTTTACTTTACAAGGCTGCTCAACCCTCTCTAACTTGATTGAAAAGCCAGATTCCGAGAAGTCTGTTGACGAATTCTACCAGGTTGCCACTGAAGCTTTTCAAGAAGAGCAATGGGATACGGCGATTCAAAGTTATGAAAAGCTTAAGTCTTTTTACCCTTATGGCGCTTATGCTGAACAATCCTATACCGAATTAGCTTACGCTTATTATCGTTATGATGAGCCGGAATCTGCTATTCGTGAATTAGAAGAGTTTATTCGTCTCTTTCCCAAGCACCCTGAAATTGCTTATGCTTACTATCTAAAAGCGTTGGCTGCAGATTCAATCAATCGTAGTTGGTTAGATTCATTCCTGACCGACGCGGCTTCTCGTGATAGTAAGTCAACCTTAAGAGCTTATCGCTATTACAGTGACCTGCTTAACAAGTTTCCTGAAAGCCGTTATGCAGCAACCGCCAGTAAGCGTTTAATTGTATTACGTAACCAAATGGCGCGTCACGAACTTCAGGTTGCACAATATTACTTCAATAAACAAGCTTATTTAGCGGCGGCGAATCGCGCTAACTACATTATTGAAAATTACCCGAGAGCCGCTGTAACATTAGACGCACTAGCCATGTTAGAGCAAGCTTATGAAAAGCTTGGCATGACTGAAAACCTGGCCGATGTTAAACGCGTTTATGAACTGAACCGAGACCTCGAAGTGACAAATATCATGCCTTCACAGGAAGTTAGCATACCTGAAGATAAACCCGATAATAAATCAGAAGATAAAAGTTGGTGGTCTAAGGCAAGTGACAGTGTTGGCAGCCTATTTGACTAAGCTGTGACTCTCGACTTACCTAAAACAAATAAAGCCTCGTCCCAAAACGAGGCTTTTTTTATGGCGCTATTTTAATCACCCATTTGTATGGTGCAATCGAACGGTTAGTCTCTATTCTTTATAAAGACTGGTAATAGGATAACGGCGATCTCGTCCAAAGGCGCGATGGGTTATTTTAATACCTGGCGCGGCTTGACGGCGTTTATATTCATTGCGGTTAATCATATTAATGACACGGCGCACATCATACTCAGGATAGCCCATATCGACAATCTGCCCAGGTGTCTTATCCTCATTGACGAAAGCATCAATAATGGTGTCCAACACCTCATATTCCGGTAAAGAGTCTTGATCGACTTGATCAGGACGTAACTCTGCAGAAGGTGCGCGGGTAATAACCCGTTCAGGAATGACCAAAGAGACGCTATTACGGTATTCAGACAAACGATATACCAATGTTTTAGGCACATCCTTTAATGGAGAGAATCCACCTACCATATCGCCATACAAAGTCGAATACCCTACGGCCACTTCACTTTTATTACTGGTCGCCAGCACCATTTTTCCGGTTTTATTGGAGATGGCCATTAAAATGGTGCCTCGAATACGCGCTTGTAAATTCTCTTCGGTTAAATCGACTTCCAGACCGGCAAAGGTAGCGGCTAATGCCGATTCTAAAGCAAGATAACTGTCTTCAATCGGAATGGATTGATAATTCACACCCATAATTTCCGCTTGTTTTGCCGCATCTTCTTTACTGATTTCTGCGGTGTAACGGAACGGCATCATTACGGCCTCGACATTCTCCGCACCCAACGCATCGACCGCAATGGCAAGAGTTAAAGCGGAATCGATTCCGCCTGACAAACCTAATAAAATTCCTGAAAAACCATTTTTATGCACATAGTCTTTAACGCCCATAATCAAGGCCTGATAAATACGCGCCTCATCTTCAAAAAGATCGGCCTTCTCTCCAGCAAGCATCACCACAGATTCGGCTTGTTTGATAAACTGTACAGGCGATAAACAGGCTTTAAACTCTGGACTTTGCACACAGAGTTCACCATCGGCATTAATGGCAAATGATCCACCATCAAACACCAGCTCATCTTGACCACCGACTTGATTCACATAAATAATCGGTTTTTTAATTTCATCTATACGACGTAACACGGTATCTAAACGATCCTGATGTTTTTCCGCTGAAAAAGGTGAAGCATTCAATGTGAGAATAACATCCGCTCCCGCTTCTTTCGCTTGTGTACTCGGTGAAACTTTCCAAATATCTTCACAAATCAATAAGCCGAAACGAATCCCATTGAACTCCATCACGCAAGGCTGATTACCGACATTGAAATAACGTTGTTCATCAAACACACTGTAATTCGGTAAATGTTGTTTCATATAGCTGGCCTGAATAATACCGCCTTCTATCCACGCCGCCATATTAAAGCGTTCACCCAACTCATCCATCATTGGATAACCAATCACACAAACTACGTCCAGCACCTGCTCACCAATCTTAGATAAGGCTTGATGAATTTGTGGGTAGAGCCCGTCTCTGAGCAATAAATCCTCTGGAGGATAGCCCGTAATAGTCATTTCAGGAAAGACGACGATATCCGCTGAATGCAGTTCTTTTGCCTGACGCGCCGAATCGATGATACGTTTCACATTGCCGGAAATATCGCCGACAACCGGGTCAATCTGAGCCATAACGACTGTTGCAGTTTGTGTCATATAGAAGTTATCTCTATTGGGTCTGTTTGACAAACCAACCCATTTAACGCTATGGATTGGTTGTTTTATAATTTGAAAATAGGTGCTTTAATGGACTTAAACGGAAAGCGCGTTGAGCATAGCATCACCCAGTTCGGCAGGTGAACGGACGATAGTAACCTTGGCCGATTCTAAAGCGGCAAACTTAGCTTCCGCAGTGCCTTTTCCGCCACTCACAATTGCACCGGCGTGTCCCATGCGCTTACCAGCAGGCGCCGTAACGCCAGCAATATAGGCAACCACAGGTTTAGTCACATTGGCTTTAATGAATTCGGCGGCATCTTCTTCAGCTTGCCCACCAATCTCGCCGACCATGATAATACCTTCGGTTAAAGGGTCTGCTTGGAACAACCTTAAGCAATCGATAAAGTTCATGCCCTGAATCGGATCACCACCGATACCCACACAAGTCGACTGACCTAAACCATTCTGCGTGGTTTGATGAACAGCTTCATACGTTAAGGTTCCAGAGCGAGAAACGACACCGATTTTTCCAGGCAGATGGATGTGCCCAGGCATAATGCCGATTTTACAACCCGTGCCATTATCACCAGGCGTAATCAAACCAGGACAGTTAGGTCCAATCAGATAGGCATCAGACTTTTCCAATACCGCACGGACTTTCAACATATCCGCAACCGGAATGCCTTCGGTAATACAGGTAATGACTTTAATACCGGCCGCGATGGCTTCAATAATAGAGTCTGCTGCAAAAGCCGGTGGCACATAAATCATTGACGCTTGGGCACCCGCCAATTCAACTGCCTCTTTAACGGTATTAAATACCGGCAGACCCAAATGGACTTGCCCGCCTTTACCAGGCGTGACACCGCCGACCATATTTGTGCCATAAGCAATCGCTTGCTCAGAATGAAATGAGCCTTGTTTTCCGGTAAATCCTTGGCAGATTACTTTGGTATTGTTATCAATTAAAATGCTCATTCTGTTATTTCCTTGCTGCTTCGACGACTTTAATAGCCGCATCTGCCAATCCATCTGCTGTAATAATACTCAAATCACTTTTTGCGAGTATTTCACGCCCTAATTCCACATTAGTGCCTTCTAAACGCACGACCACAGGAATAGTCAAACCTACTTCTTGAACCGCCTGAATAATCCCTTCTGCTATAAGGTCACAACGGACAATGCCACCAAAAATATTCACCAGAATAGACTTCACTTCTGATGAAGACAAAATCAACTTAAAGGCTTCGGAAACACGCTCAGGGGTTGCACCCCCGCCGACATCTAAAAAGTTAGCCGGTTCGCCACCATTGAGTTTGATTAAATCCATGGTCGCCATAGCCAAACCTGCACCATTGACCATGCAACCGATATCACCGTCTAAAGCGATATAGTTCAGTTCATGTTCAGAGGCTTTTGCTTCACGCTCATCTTCTTGTGTGACGTCACGTAATTCAACCAGGCCTGGTTGTCTGTAAAGTGCACTTGAATCGATATTGACCTTGGCATCCAAAGCAATCAACTCATTGTCTGCAGTACGCACTAAAGGATTGATTTCAAGCTGTGAAACATCCTTATCCAGCGTCAATTGATAAAATTGTTTCATCAACTGACCTAACTGCTTAAATGCACTGCCTTGTAAACCCAGCGCAAAACCGACTTCTCGACACTGATAAGGCATCACACCCACCGTCGGATCAATATGCACCGATAATATTTTTTCAGGCGTCGCTTCCGCCACGGCTTCAATATCCATTCCGCCGGCGGCAGAAATCACAAAAGTATGGGTACGCGTGACACGATCAACCACTAAACTCAGATAAAGCTCTTCTTCAATCGCAAGCGTTTCCTCGATTAATAAACTGTTAATTGGCAGTTTTTTACCCGCGGTTTGAATCGTAGCTAAGGCACTGCCCAGCAACTGCGCAGAAACCTGATGTGCTTCTTCACGACTCGTCACCAATTTTACGCCACCGGCTTTACCACGTGCGCCCGCATGAATTTGAGCCTTAACGACCCACCCTTTACTGTCGATGGAATCTAAAGCATCATCGAGTTGATCAAGTTCGGTGATTAAGCGACCTTGAGGAATGCCAATGCCGTATTCGGCAAAAAGGGCTTTAGACTGATATTCATGTAAATTCATGTAAAGAAACGTCTCCAACGTCCACTGCTTAAAAAATTTCATCGATTTAAGCAGGATTTTTTAAGATAATTTAAAAGATAAAAATTGCTTTTATTGTATGATTTTTAGACAATGATTGCATTAACAATTCCGAACCATTACTCGCGAGCACCCCATGAGAGCCATTGTCTTTTTACTATTTGTAGTTTTAATCTTCTTTATTATTCGATATATCCTGAATCGAGTCATTCAAATTCGCGAACAAAATAAAAAATTAGCAGAGGATGCAGCAGGAACCGCAGAAGAAAGAACGGCTGAAGCGATGGTACGTTGCGCACTATGCAATGTACATCTTCCACAATCTGAGGCTTATTATGATGGCAAAGACACCTTTTGCAGTGAAGGCCATATGCACCAATTTCATAATGAAAAAAGCACTCACTCGACAGAAGATTAAGCAATCAAATTAAGGACCTAAGCGTTCTAGAAGAAACTCCCATACGCCCTACGACTCGCTCATCACCGGTAACACAAAGAACTGTTTAACCGCTCTTATGAGTGGATTGCTTTAATGGTTGCCGTAAACACCACCGCAGCATCTGCTAAGGGGTGGTTAAAATCGATGACCACTGAATCGCCATCAACTTCATGTACCGTCCCTGGAACCTCTTCTCCTGTCGGGGTATTAAAGCCAATCACATGCCCTGGCTTCAAATCGATCTCTGCTGGAAACTCACTGCGTGACATCGTTTGAAAATTATTGGGGTCAGACAAACCAAAAGCGCGTTCTGCCCCCAGCGTGAACTTAGCCGTTGTCCCTAACTCTAAGCCAACTAACATCTCTTCGATACGATTCAAGAAAGTACCATCGCCCATTGTAAATCTAAGCGTTTCACCTTCTGGCGTCTCTTCTACAATGGTTTTATCTACCAACGCTAATTGAAATTCGATTTCAATGTCGCTGCTCTCTTGGACAATTGGCAGAGGACTTTTTATGGCCATGATGTTTTCCTTATTTCTTCTGCCTTAAGACAGTTTTAAATTATGAAGTTTTACGTGGGGATTTATTACTGCTGGCTTTAACTGTTTTTGCAGTTGTCCTTGGTGCACGAGTACTCACCTTTTTAGTAGGAGAAAGGCTTTCAACCACTCTATTACGTCCGGCTTTCTTGGCTTTATACAAACCTTCATCTGCAAATTTCAAAACGGCTTCTGGCATCTTATGGTTGTTATCATTTTCGGCAACGCCAATACTAATCTTAACTTGGGTTTGCACGGGCTCCCCTTTCACGACAAACTCCAAACTCTCTCCTGCTATTGCAGCGCGTAGGCGCTCAAGCTCAGGCAAGGATTCTGCCGTGGTTTTTCCTGCAAAGACTAAGGCGAACTCTTCTCCTCCATACCTATAAGCTCTTCCCCCTGAAACCGTATTAAGAATAGAGGCCACTGTGCGTAAGACTTCATCCCCTACGTCATGCCCGTAGGTATCATTAAAGCTTTTGAAATGATCGATATCGACCATTGCGATACTGTATTTTCGGCCTAAAGCTAAAAACGCTTCATAGAGCGCACGACGACCCATAATACCGGTTAACTCATCAGTATAAGCAATATGATGGGAGTCAAAAATAACGGAGAGAATAATAATGGCGGCAGAAACCATTGAAAACCAGGCCAAGATGCCCGGCTGAAAAAAGGAATTTAGGCCATAGGCCATCAACAATAGGACGACTATAACTGCATGATATAGAACCTTAAAACGGTGATAACGTAATTTAAACGAGAGTACAAATCCGGCCAGTAAAAACATTAAACTGCTCGCAAACGGTAACTGAATGACCTCAGAACCTTCAATAACTCGTAAACTTAACGGCTCAACCCACTGTAGAGGCAGATCCGTCATTAACCAATAAATGGCAATACCTTGAACAATAAACACTAATAAAACAGCGAGATCAAAGCGTTTATTGTAAACCCCTTTTTCTGGCAATAAAATCCATAGCAATAAATTCAGCGGTAGTAGAAAAGCCAAAATAGGGAACAATACTGCACTCGCCAAATTCATCTCAGAAGGCGCTGCGAAATAAGTCAATAAGCCGTTAAGTAAACCAATCGACATTAACACCAGAAAAGGCTGAATTCGGTTTAACCATAAGCTAATAAAAACACCAATGGCCACAACTATATAAAGTGAATAGCTCAATAATGAGTGCCAAGCAACTGGCCAAACTGCTATCTGCGTCGATTGCCAAATAGAAAACACGACGAGACTAAACAACCAAATATAATGTTTTATAACCATAGACCAAGACCTTCTCTTCTTCTTACCAGTACATATTTTTAAATTCAAATACAAAAAAGCCACATTGTTCATAATGTGGCTTTGTTTGTACCTACTTTAATCAAGTCTAATTTTTTTACAATACAGAGCACTTAACCTTAAGTTTTCCCAAAGAGGGTGAATGGTTCATAAGGAACATCTTCACACTTTATATTCCACTCTAAAGTATAACTACAATCGTTTCCACCAACACATTGCTCATGTGTATAGGCAAACTCACCCGCCTTATGAGCTTGACGAGACTGGTAAGTATAGCCTTTAGGACAAGATTCTCTGGCCGCAGCACGCATAGCAAGACTATCCAAACTGATTACAGGCTCATAGAATAGCTCTGATAACTTAAAGTTCTCATCATCTATTTTTTTAACCTGAACGTTACCAGTCGCAGATTGCAATTTATCGCTTAAACTGACAACACCTTGGCCAACAGTATCCACTCCACCCGTTATACTAGAACATCCCGCTAACAGCGTTAAACTGATTGCTAACAATGATGTTTTAACCGAATTTTGCATAAAGGACCCTTTGAATTCAACCATCTTCATTGTTACTATTCGCTCTACTTTAAGAATGAAAGAATCATATCAAAATTCAACCGACTATAGGTGACTTTCTTGCATTACCACCTTATGCTCAGAGACCAATTAGATAACATTATATTACTGTTTTAAAGACTGACCAGGAATAACCTCTTCCTTAACGCCAATTTCGGCAATCACAAAACATAAATTGGTATGAAGCTTTTTGCCGTCAATCAAGATAGAAGTACCAATAGTATCTTCAGGGTTGATTCTCACATCGCCCCGATAAACCTTAATCAACTTGCCTGTCATGCAACTATATAACTCAACGGTTCTCTCTAAACCTATCCAATCGGACTGCAAGTTTTTTGCAGTATTCGCCACCTTGTCGCACCCTGTCAAAAAGGATGCACTTAACAGCAGACTCAGTGATACCCATATCATTCGTTGCATCTTTTTCTTCCTCTCTATTTTTATGAACGCCTGAGCGTTCATAAAGTAGCTTTATTACTTCGGAATACCATTCTCATCAACATTAGGCTCCGCAGGATTTTTCGCGCTCTCTTTAACATCCTTCCACGTTTCAGTATAGGTTTCTTTATCGCCGAGTTTTTTAAGATCCTCTATAGGCTCTTCGCTAGACTCTTTCACCTCTTCTTTAACCTCGTTCGCACCATCCGTAACGGAGCTCCATACAGAAGTAGCCGCTTCCTTAGTATCATCCCAAGCATCACTCCACCAACCTGCTTGTGCATTCAAAGAGACAGAACTGATTAAAACCGCACCGAGAGTCATTAATATTTGTTTTTTCATAACGTTTATCCTATTTTTTATTTAATGTCCACTTAGCTGGTAGACGTTATTGTAAGAATCTTGAATGTATTTACTTATATAGACATTACCATATCATTCCAAGTGCAACCACTTTTAGTTTGCTACTTGTTAATAAAATAGTTTCTACAATAGTTACCAGGCCTGGTCGAAGCCATTTAAAATATCCTTATCCAAATCCATACAAATTTAAACTGAGCACCATGTCTTCAAAAACACTCTTAATCATTGGCTATGTCTGGCCTGAGCCTAACTCATCTGCCGCAGGCACTCGCATGATGCAGTTGATAGAGCTTTTTCAAAAACAAGGCTGGTCCATTACCTTTGCCAGCCCTTCCAGTCTCGGAGAGCATAAAGCCGATTTATTAAGCCTAGGCATTAATGAACAAGTCATTGAATTGAATAATGAAAGCTTTGATCTGTTTATTCAACAACTTCAACCAGGCCTGGTCATTTTTGATCGCTTTATGATGGAAGAACAATTTGGTTGGCGTATTGAGAAACAAGCCCCTCAAGCCATTCGAATTCTCAATACAGAAGATTTACACAGTCTAAGAGCCGTTCGTCAACAGCTGATTAAGGATTACCTCAACACCCAACCAGAGATGACAGATTTACAAAAGGTTCCGTTACACGATACGCAGCTACTTTTTGCGAAGATGGCCGCATCGGACCTGACCAAACGAGAGATCGCATCCATCTTTCGCTGTGACTTAACCTTGATGATTTCCGAATTTGAGATGGCGCTACTGCAACAGCAGTTTCAAGTGCCAATTCGTCAGCTAATCTATCTACCCTTTCTATATGAGAAGCTTCCGGCAACCCCATTGAAAACATTCGAAGAGCGCCAAAATTTCATTGCTATAGGCAATTTTAGACATGAACCTAATTGGGATGCCGTTCTTTGGCTAAAACAAGAAATATGGCCACAAATTCGTCAACAACTCCCTCAAGCTGAACTGCATATTTATGGTGCATATCCCCCCAAGAAAGCCACACAACTGCACAATCCTCAACAAGGATTTAAAGTCATGGGATGGGCTGAAAACGCGTTTGACGTCCTCTCTCAATCCAGAGTTTGTTTAGCGCCTTTAAGATTCGGGGCTGGCATTAAAGGCAAGCTTGCTGAAGCAATGCTTTGCGGCACCCCTAATGTCACGACGTCCATCGGCAGTGAATCTATGCAAATGGTAAATTCAGAAGCTTGGGGCGGTGTTATTGCCAACCAATCCCATGACTTTGCAGAACAAGCTGTGAGACTCTACCAGGATTCTGCCTTATGGCAAAAGGCTCAAAAACAAGGTTATGAAATAGTGACCGATCGCTATTTGCAAACGCCAGAAAAGTCACACCCCCTATTAGACAAAATCAATGAATTAACGACAGATCTAGTCGCACAACGAACGGCTAATTTTATGGGCGCGATGCTGAACCACCATCATCACAAAAGCACACAATATATGGCACAATGGATAGAGGCTAAAAATAAGCTAGAATAACGTCAATTGTCACTCAAGCAGATGCGGATCGAAACACACGATGAATAAAACAACAGAACAACCAGAACTCACAACCGAAACTCAAACAAGAGTCCACCCAAAAGATCCCTTGCACGGTATCTCTTTAAAAGAGATTGTGACAAGCCTTGAAGCAAACTATGGCTGGGATAAGCTGGCCGCATTGATCCCCATCAACTGCTTTAAAAGTGACCCAAGTATCAAATCAAGCCTGACCTTCTTGAGAAAAACGCCCTGGGCAAGAACCAAAGTAGAAGAGCTCTACTTAAAATCGAGTCAAAACTGGGGAAAATACAATAAATCTGGCGTAGAGAAACCGTAAGAACTACGGTTTCAAAGATATATTATTCTTTTAAAGTAGTGATAAATTCAGCGACTTGATCAATCCCTTGGTCGCTCAGAATCTCTGCCATTGAAATCATTAACCTAGCATTAACTCCTCGCGACTGACCGCTTTTATAAAGCTTAAGCTTCGTAACCAGCTCTTCTTTACTTTGATTATTAATCCGCGGACCAATTCCACCGCCACCTTTCACGCCATGACAGCCCAAACAAGTAACATACAATCTCTCCCCAGGGTTAATAGCACTGACAGAGTGTTTTGATGTCTGCGGAACTTTAAACTATTCGGTTGTTGAATTTTGCTCAGAACAGCCTGAAAGCACTAATAAACTACTTGTCAAAAACAGAGCTAACACCTGTTGCGTATGTTTTGGGGGCAAACTTAATAGCAACCATTTTGATACTGATATAGATTGATTATGACAATTCATACTGCATCTCCAAAACGCACTGTTAAATACAAAAAAGGGCTCTAAAGAAACCTTTAAGATCTCCTTAGAACCCTTATTTGATAGAAAGTCATCAACTTATTTTAAAGTAACGACATACTCGGCAATAGCTTGCATATCATCCACCGTCAAACCAGCCGCCATTGGCGCCATCATACCTGTCATAGGCCCCATCTGCTCACCTGCTTTATACTTCTCAAGCTTCGCAACAATATCTTCAGGCTTTTGATTATTTAAACGTGGACCAAGACCACCCTCAGCTTTCATACCATGACAACCGACACAGGTCGCATAGGCCGCTTCACCGCTTGGTGCGACGGCAACTTCTTGAGCCGCTTCTTTAACTACTTCCTTAGGCGCTTCGACTTTTTCCTCAATAACGGGTGCAGGCGCAGGTGCCGGCTGAAGTGATTCCTTAGGCTCTTCAACAACGGCAGGCTGCTTAACATCCATAGCATTTTGTTGAGTAGCGGCTGTTTCAGTAGGTTGAGCCTCGTCCTTATCACCAGAACAGCCCGCACTTAATACTACTGCACCGCTTAATAGCGCGTAAGAAACTAAACGAGAAACCTTTGTATTTAATACTTTTTTCATTTCATTATCCTCTAATTTTGACAGTTTGATGACCTGATAAAAACAATCCCTAAAACACCCAGGATGCCGTCAACAAGCTCAAAACTTTACAAATACTCTAAATGAGTACGTTATGTACCTACTAGTGTATTGAGGTTTAAGGAACTTCTCAAGGTAAACCCTGCAATTAAGTATAAAGTTTTAGCAAACCTGCGATTAAAGCTATTTCTCATTAATCACGAATTTACTGTAGACCGACAGAGAGAAAATGATTAAGGAGACACCAATAATCAGATAAAGTGCATAAATCATTTGACTGGGATCATCCAAGGCAATCTTAAAGACCACCATCAAGGCTTCGATGGAGAGCGCAATAATAATCGCTGTTAAAAACTTAAGCAGTAGCCTGCTTTCATCTTTCTTATCAGAATAGGCTTTAAAAAATACCTCTCGCTCTAATAAGGTTTTAGCCAAATCAAAAATGGCCAAACCCATTGTCAATGCGATAATCGGTTTAAAAACGCTTTCTAGACTATATGTATCTGGATTGAATAGTTCATGTGCTAAATAATCATAAAAGGCATAACCAATCGACATTAAAGAGAAGAACATCAATGAGACACCGATCGCTAAATAATAATACTTAGTCACTCGGTTAAATATTGTGTGGCGTTCAAGTACACCAAATAACGTCAATAAAATGGTTATATTAAAGTCAAAGAAGAAGTATTGATCGTCACAAGAGTACATCAAAGTGACACAAGGTTCACCCGTAGCAGAACTAATATAAGGAGCACTAATCGCCACATTTTCTTCTCTAGCTTCAAACTTAGAGATTAAATAGCCCCCTGTGTCAGGATAGTTGTCGCCTCTAGTTTTTATTAAAATAGAGGTCAATACTATGAGAAAAAGATACACGACATCCTTTAAAATACAATCCGTTGAGAAAGCACTGAGTCGAGATAGTCAC
>Ga0314774_1000997_pt1 | contig 19636 bp, 22 predicted proteins | sample MetaGCBIA2018_FD_204515 | JGI IMG/M metagenome (GOLD analysis project Ga0314774, IMG submission 204515) | Cryopeg brine microbial communities from Beaufort Sea near Barrow, Alaska, United States - CBIA 2018 | ecosystem: Environmental > Aquatic > Marine > Coastal | place: USA: Alaska | collected...
CGGCTTCACATCACCCGACGCCCTCATCGCCCTCGCCATGCTCAGCCTCGGCGGCCACAAACCGGTGCTCCCCGGCCGGATTTAACCCACGGAAGCAGCAGGAGAGCCGGTTTCTCCCCATGGACCCCCCGAGAACGGGCGCTACTCGGGTGTCGGGGCCGCGGACACCGCTAGCCTGGAGTAGACGTTCCTCATGCGCCGCCCCATTTCGCGCCGCGTCAATCGAGTGAATACGGTGGAAGCATGACTGATAGCGGGAAGGGCATCGATCGCGCCGATGTCGACTGGTTCAAGTCGGCGGTGTTCTACGAAGTACTGATCCGATCCTTCCGGGACTCGTCGGGGGACGGGGTGGGCGACCTGCGGGGCCTCACCGAAAAGCTCGACTACATCGAGTGGCTCGGAGTGGACTGCCTGTGGCTTCCTCCGTTCTTCCCTTCGCCGCTCAAGGACGGCGGCTACGACGTCGCGGACTACACGGCCGTCGCCGCCGACATCGGCACCGTGGACGACTTCCAGGAGTTCCTCGATGCGGCACATTCCCGCGGCATCCGGGTGATCATTGACGTCGTCATGAACCACACCTCGGATCAACACCCCTGGTTCCAGGCTTCCCGAAGCGAGCCGGAGGGACCGTTCGGCGACTTCTATGTCTGGAACGACACCGACGAGCCCTACCCGGACGCCCGCGTCATCTTCGTTGACACCGAGCCATCGAACTGGTCCTGGGACTCGGTGCGCCAGCAGTACTTCTGGCACCGCTTCTACAGCCACCAGCCCGACCTCAACTTCGAGAACCCTGCAGTGCACCAGGCGATGCTCGACGCGCTGACCTTCTGGCTTGAGGTAGGGGTCGACGGGTTCCGACTGGATGCGGTCCCTTACCTGTACGAGGAAGAGGGCACCAACGGCGAGAACCTCGCCCGCACGCATCAGTTCCTGAAGAAGGTCCGCAAATACGTGGACGAGAATTACCCGGGCCGCGTGCTGCTGGCCGAGGCGAATCAGTGGCCGGCGGACGTCGTTGACTACTTCGGCGATCCCGCCGTCGGGGGCGATGAGTGCCACATGTGCTTCCACTTCCCGGTGATGCCGCGCATTTTCATGGGAGTTCGGCGCGAGTCGCGGTATCCCATCAGCGAGATCCTGGCCCAGACGCCGGAGATTCCCGAGCACTGCCAGTGGGGTATCTTCCTGCGCAACCACGATGAGCTCACCCTCGAGATGGTGACCGACGACGATCGCGACTACATGTGGAACGAGTACGCCACCGACCCACGCATGAAGGCCAACATCGGCATCCGACGGCGGCTCGCCCCCCTCCTCGACAACGACACGAATCAGATGGAGTTGTTCTCGGCTCTCCTGCTCAGCCTGCCAGGATCGCCGGTGCTCTACTACGGCGACGAGATAGGAATGGGCGACAACATTTGGCTCGGCGACCGCGACGGCGTGCGCACGCCGATGCAGTGGACCCCAGACCGCAACGCAGGCTTCTCGCAGGCGAACCCGGGTCGGCTGTCGCTTCCGGTGGTGATGGACCCGGTGTTCGGCTTCCAGGCGATCAACGTGGAGGCTCAGCAGGCGTCCAACTCGTCGTTGCTGCACTGGACGCGACGGATGATTCAGGTGCGTCGCCAGCACTCCGCCTTCGGCCGCGGCACCTTCTTTGACCTCGGCGGTTCCAATCCGTCGGTGTTGTCGTACCTGCGGGAAGATGGCGATGACGTGATGGTCTGTGTCAACAACCTCTCTCGCTTCCCGCAACCCGTTGAGCTCGACCTGCACCAGTTCAGCGGATCGCGCCCCGTCGAGATGCTCGGGGGCGTCGAGTTTCCCACCATAGGGGAGCTCCCGTACCTGCTGACTCTCGCCGGATACGGGTTCTACTGGTTCCGGATAGCCCGGCCGGCTCTGACGGAAGGATCGGTCGCATGAGTGAGTGGATTGAACGCCCGGAACTGAGCGCCTACATGGCGCGACAGCGCTGGTTTGGCGAGGGTGAGGGAGAGGTCGCGGTCACCCAGGTGCGTGAGCTGGAGTGGCTGAGCGATCCAGCCGAGGGACTGGGAGTGCGCTTCGAACTGGTCGTCGCAGGGTCCATGTACAACGTGCCGCTGTCCTACCGACGGCAGCCTCGTGAGGACCTCTCGTACGGTTTCATCGGCGCGGGATCGCTGGAGGGCGAAGTGTTCTACGTGTACGACGCCCTGCACGACCCGGAGGCTCGCGGCATCCTGGTGCGGGGGTTCGTCGATGGCGACAGCCCTACCGACGTCGACTACGCCCGACTCGGGGACTTCTCTCTCGAAACCGACGGCGACAGCGTGTTGTTGTCCGCGGAGCAGAGCAACACCTCGGTGATCGTGGGCGACGCCCTCGTCAAGTTCTTCCGCAAGCTCGCTCCAGGGCGCAACCCTGACATCGAGATTCAGGAGGCGCTCACCCTGCTGGGGTCCGAGGAGATCTCACCACTCCTCGGCTGGATCAGCAGCGGCGACGTCGACCTCGCGATGATCGGGGTGTTCCAACGGACGGCGACCGACGGGTGGGACTCGGCCAGGGCCAGTGTCCGTGCCCTGCAGGACGACGAGGTGCGGGCACGGGATGCCGGTGGTGACTTCGCCGGGGAGTGTGAGCGCCTCGGGGTGACGCTCGCCATTGTGCACGAGCAGATGCGGGAGACCCTCCCCACCGCGACTTGGGGCCCAGCGGATGTGGCCGCACTTGTCGGCCGCCTGAACGCGCGGCTGGACCGTGCGATCGCCATGCAGGACACCGTGGGAACCTATGCGGACCGCGTTCGCGCAGCGTATGCCGCCGTCGAATCCGGTGCGCCGGTTCCGGTGCAGCGGGTGCATGGCGACTTCCACCTCGGCCAGACCCTTCGCACGACATCCGGGTGGAAGATCATCGACTTCGAGGGCGAACCCGCGCAGCCGCTCGAGGATCGCGTTCGCCTCGACTGCGTCGCCCGAGACGTCGCCGGCATGCTGCGCTCGTTGGACTACGCGGCGCATTCCGTCACGATCGCGTTGGGCGTAGAGGACAACGAGTACGTCGACGACTGGGTGCGGCGCAATCGCGTCGCTTTCCTGCACGGTTACGGGTATGAGCAGTCGGAGTCGGCGGCGGCCCTTCTGCGTGCCTACGAGATCGACAAGGCCCTCTACGAGGTCGTCTACGAGTCGAACTACAGGCCGGACTGGGTGCAGATCCCGTTGCGCGCGCTGCACCGCCTGCTCTGATTCCGGTGCGCCAGGCCGACGCGAGCTACGTCTCCGACGACGGATGGGTGACCACGGCTGACGGTCCTGGTTTCAACCCGCTGACCCTGGAGACGCAGATCAACGACCAGTTCGTCGACTGGGGCCCGTACGACACGAGCCACCACTACAACTACTGGATCACGGGAGACGGCAAGCCCCATCAACATGCGCGTGTTCGACGGCAACCCGGCCACCAACACTCCGAACGCCGCCTGGTACGCCGACAACGTCGGCCCCGTCGGAGGGACGGCCATGCCGTCCATCGTCTTCGAGTACTCGTTACCGACGCCCTAGTCGAGGGGAGGGGCCCGGCGCCAACGGCCGCGTGAGCCTCAGAGGCGGATGCCGGAGAATGCGAAGGAGATCAGGTCGATCGCGGCGATCAGAATGATCGCCAGGAAGAACCTGCGCGAGGACGGGTCGCTGTAGGCGAGCCGTGTTGCGGCACCAGCCACCACCACCGCCGCGGCGAAGCCGACCCAACGCCAGGGGTCAAGATTCCCGGCCGGGCCGAAAAGGATCACCCCTGACGCGGTCAACAAGACTGCGGCGGCTGTCAGTGCGGTGGCCCTGGCGCCGATCGAATGTGGCAGTCCTCGTACGCCGTTCGCGATGTCGTCGCCCAGGTCGGGCAGCACATTGGCCAGATGGGCGGCCACGCCGAGTAGCGCACACGCGATCAGCACCCACGCCGCTGGCCACCGTGCCGGGGAAGCAGACAGGGTCGCGACCGCTGGGGCCAAGCCGAAGGAGACGCCGTACGGCAACCAGGACAGGACCGTTGCCTTCAGGCCAAGGTTGTAGGCCCAGGCGCTGAGCACGGTGGCCAGAGCGGCCGCGCCGCCGGGCCAGCCGAGCGCCGCCGACAGCGCGATGGTGGAGAGGAGTGCGACGACGGCCGCAATACCGACGATGCGGGGCTCCAGCGCACCGGTCGCGATGGGTTTGTCGGACCGATGCACGGCCCGGTCCCGCTCGGAGTCCAGGTAGTCATTTGACCAGCCGATCGACAGCTGGCCGGTGAAGACCGTTGCCACCACCAGAGCCCCACGGCCGAGGGGGAGACCGGCCAGCGCTACCAGCCCCCCGCTGATGGCCGTGACGGCTGCCGTGGGGATGGGGTGACAGGACAGCGCCAGCGCTCGGATCAGCGGGGATATAGACACGTCGCCATGCTAGGGGACCCGGATGTCGTCCAATCCAATGTGGAACCTTTCGCCAAGGTCACGCACGGGACCCCCAATACTCGGCAAGACGCGGTGGTGGGAGCAGCTCGCAGCGAACGGCGGCGTCCTGGCACAACACGGCGAGCCAGGACTCCGCCGCGCCGCTATGCTTTGGGCTTCTGCCTCCGGTAATAGTCCCGCCAGATCAGCTTGTAGACGGGGATCTTCTCTGGGATGGCGCGCGCACCAGGGATGAACGGCAAGAACAGGAAGCCCAGCACGATCACAGCGGTCGCGCCCCAGACCAACGCATCACCGTTGTCGGAGTCGCCGATCGCGGGTATCTGGTACCAGAAGGTCATCATCCCCAGCCATACCTGGCCCGGGTAGTTGCCGGCTTCGTTCATCATTCCCCACTGGTCGCCACCCAGGCTGCGTGCACGGGCCTGATCCTCAAGGTAGGAACCGTCCGAGAGCAGCAGGAGTTGCTTGGTCCGGTCGCCACCATAGAAGTTTGGTGACATGAGTTGCTCCAACCCGCCGGACTGCGCCAGCGTCAGGAAGGACGACGCCATGACAGGCACTGGCCCGTAGTCGCCGCCCGCTACAGAGGCCGGATTTCCGTCGGGTACTGCAGCGAGGGCGTCGCCGTAGTCAGTGGCCCATGCGGTCTGCTGGTCGGCGTTGGCGGCCTTCCAAGTTGCCAATGCGTCGGTGAGAGAGGCATCGGGCGTGCCGCTCTGGAGGGGTGTCAGCACCAGGTCCTGCGCGGAGTTCACCGGGATGCGAACGCCACCCCACTTCTGCAGCGCGAGCGGGCCCAGCTTCTGGCCGTCGCTCGCGTTGTTGTATGGCGGGCCGTAGCCAGCACTGTCCGTGGTGCCCGCGAGCTCTCCGGTCGCGGTCGCGACGACGTCGTTGGGTGCCGCCTTGGCCCAGTCCTGCAGGGTGATTGCCTTCTCGTCGAGCGAGCCGAAGGCGGCTGCGAGCGCGAGGGTGGCAAGCAACAGGATGACTCCAGCGACCACCATCTCCTTGACGAGATCGTACGGCCTCGTGGGGAACGAGTGGGAATCGGGCGTGTGGCGCTTGCCGTGCCCCGGCGACGTGGACGAGGTGGTCATGATGTGGGCTCCTCCGCATCGATGGGCGGGACCACGCCATGGCGTCTCACCAGAATGACGTGCATGATCACGATCGCTCCGACCGCGAGCGGCAGCACGATGATGTGAAGCGTGAGCGCGGTGGCGGGGTTGAGCGCGTTAAACCAGGCGCCCAGGCCCACCGAGTTGAGGCCATCCTTGGCCTGAGCGCCGATCCACTGCGCATCGAAGTTGGTCTGGCTGAGGTAGCCCGTGAACCCTGTACCCACCGCGGCGAGCAGGGCGATCATGCCGGTCGTCCAGGTGAGGGACCGGCCGCCACGCCATGCCGCCATCCAGAACTTGCCCCACAAGTGGATCGCCATCACGGCGAAGAAGATCTCGACGCTCCACAAGTGCACAGAGTTGACGTAGTGGCCCACGCTGGAGGTGTGCCACCACTCGGAGCCGCCGAGCGCCAGGACCACGCCGGACCCGATCACAATGACGAGGGAGACGAGCGTCGCCATGCCGAACACGTAGATCCACGACGCCACGTAGGCGGGCTGCCGGTCGGGGAGCCACTGGCCTTGGGGAACCGTGTGCGTAATGCGATAGCGCGCCCAGGCGGTCCAGCTGGTCCTGGTGGGGGAGGGAGACCCCTCCGGGGTCGTTGCGCCGGGTGCGGGCGTGGCCGTGCCCTCGACGGCGCTCATCGCGCGCCCTCGTCGTCGTCCGGTTCGTGATGCGGGAACGGAAGGGCGATCGCCAAGATGAAGATCGCGATCATGGCGCCCATGATCAGCGCATTGGTGACAGAGATGTGGAAGATTCCGAAGTCGAGGTAATTACCAGCACCTTCGGCCAAAACTTGGGTATTCGCCATGAGCCAACCGGCCATCCTGGGCGTGGGGCGCGGGCGTTTGCCGTGGGGAGCGTCCTTCTTCACCCTAGGCAGCGAAAGCGGTGCGGTACGTACTGTGCAAACAACTCTGCGTGAACTATGCGGCACCTCTGCACAAGCTCTTGGGTGCCGCGCGCCGGGTTCACGTGTGCGGTCGCCGGGTGGGACACACGCCCGAACAGGTGCAGGGGATGAGAGACGGCCTCGAGAGACTCAGGCTGAAGGGCGAGGCCGTGATCTACGACTCATCGGTCCACTCTGGTGTGCCGACGGCCACCGGATGAGTGGGGACGAGGCCACGGCGCTTTGCCTACCAGTCGAGCGGGGATGCCGCCAGCCGACGTGCGTAGAAGTCGCGAACCGCAGCGACGGTCGCCGACGGCAGGGGTTCCGCTGCCGCCGCGATCGAGTCGCGGAGCAGGTCGACGGTCCGTGCGCCGGGGATCACCGTGGAGACTCCGTCGTGCGCCAAGAGAAATCGCAGAGCGCCGTGGGGCACCGAGACGCCCGTGGGCAGCAGCGAGCGGAACTCGTCCACGAGGTCGGCGCGCAGGGCGATGTCGTCGCGCGACCACCGCGAGCGCACGCCGGTGAACTTCGTGTCTGCGGTGTATCTGCCGGACAGCCAGCCGGACTCCAAGGGAACCTTGATGATGGTGCCGACACCGTGGTCTCGGGCGCGTTCGACCGAGGGCCACGTCTCCTGGAACAGCGCGGACATGCGCACCTCCAGGGCCTGGCTCTTGCTGGTGCGCAGAACGGTGTCGACGTCGGCACCCCAGTCGACGGAGGCTCCGTAAGCGCGGATGATCCCCTTGAGCTTGAGCCGCTCGAGTACCTCGTAGTGCTCGCTGTGAGTGCCGTCGAGAATCTCGGGGGGCGGACTGTGCAGCACCACGATGTCGAGGTGGTCGGTACCCATGCGCTCGGCACTGCGCAGGATCGACTCTTGGATGCTGTTCGGATCCCAGTCGGTGGTGCCGTCGGCTCGGTGTCCGAACTTCGTGCAGATCACGACGTCGTCCCGGCGCCCGCCTCGCAGGGCCGCGCCGATATTCAACTCGCTGCGACCGTCGGCGTATCCGGGTGCGGTGTCGATGAACGTCACGCCAGCGTCGAGCGCCGCGTGGACAAGGCGAACCGCGTCGTCTTCGTCAGGGCCCTCGGGCCAGTGGGCGGATCGACCCAACTGCCACGACCCGAGCCCGATCTCGCTGACTTCTATACCGGTCGTGCCGAAGGCTCGCGTCTTCACTGGAACTCCTCACGTAGGCCCGCATCGCCGCGACGGCGGCCGCGAGTGCCCTGACTCAGTTCGTCGCCCCGAGCCGGAAGGGCGCCCACAGGTCGATACCTGAATCGACTGCGTGGGCATCGATCGCGGTCAGGTCTGTGTCGGTGAAGGCGAGGTTGTCTAGCGCGCCGAGATTCTGCTCGAGTTGGGCGACGCTGCTCGCGCCGAGCACCAGGGAGGTCATGCGCTCGTCGCGTAGCGCCCAGGCGAGGGCCATCTGCGCCAGCGACTGGCCACGGTCGGCGGCGATCTGGTTCAGTCTGCGGACGTGCGCCATGGCGTCTGCGGAAATCAGGTCCGTCGACAGCGAGGAGTGCTCCGCGGCGCGCGAGTCGGCCGGGATGCCGTCCAGGTAGCGATCAGTCAGCATGCCCTGGGCGAGCGGTGAGAACGCGATGCACCCGGCGCCCACCTCGTCGAGGGTGTCCAGCAGTCCGTCGTGTTCGATCCAACGGTTGAGCATCGAGTAGGAGGGCTGGTGGATGAGCAACGGCGTGCCGAGCTCGCCGAGAATCTGCGCCGCGCGGCGGGTGTCGGCGGCAGAGTAGGAGGAGATGCCGGCATAGAGCGCCCGACCCGATCGCACCGCGGTGTCCAGCGCACCCATCGTCTCCTCCAGCGGCGTGGCGGCGTCGAAGCGGTGGGAGTAGAAGATGTCCACGTAGTCCAGCCCCAGCCGGGCCAGTGACTGATCGAGGGAGGCCAGCAGGTACTTGCGGGACCCGCCGCCCTGGCCGTACGGGCCCGGCCACATGTCGTAGCCGGCCTTGGTCGAGATCACGAGCTCGTCGCGGTGGTGTCCGAAGTCCTCGCGCAGCACTCGCCCGACGTTGACCTCGGCCGAGCCGTAGGGCGGACCGTAGTTGTTCGCCAGGTCGAAGTGCGTGATGCCCCTGTCGAAGGCGGTGCGAAGGATGGCGCGCTGGGTCTCCAACGGCTTGTCGTCCCCGAAGTTGTGCCACAGGCCAAGCGAGAGCAATGGCAGCCTGAGACCCGAACGGCCGGTGCGGCGGTAAGTCATGGTGTCGTAGCGATCGGCGGCTGGCAAGTAGGGCACGGGAACTCCTCTGGTGGGGGCCGCACCGCAGGTGGCGGCGCGACTGACATCGCTTCTCCCTTCATTGTGGCACTCGCTTGGCTGGGGGGTCGGTCGGGGATATGCCGCACGGAGCGAAACGGCGAACTCGCCTCGTCCCGCCGGGACAGGCACCCCAAATCAAATGCCGCCAGGTCCTGCATCAGAGCCTCGGTGGTGCATAGGCTGGTCGTAGAGGAGGTGCGCGTCGTGGGACTCGCACGGGTGGTGTCGGGGGCGGCCTGCGTGCTGCTGCTGGGGGCGGGTGTTGCCGGATGCGGCGGGCCGTACCTGCATGCGGTGGACGACGGCGTGTACGGCGCGCTGGTCCCGACGACGGAGCAGTGGGCCGACGAGAGTTCGCAGGCAATCCCGGGGGGCTTTGCCGCTCTCAGCGCCGACGGTACGGGGAGGGTCGTGGTGCGTATCGACGGCGATACCGTCACCTTTGAGTTGGACAGGGAGACCGCCGTAACCCGCACCGTGGTGGAACGGCGCGACATCCAGGACAGTGAGGGCTCGGGCCCGTTCAAGGCGGAGACCCAGGCCCTCGCGCTGGGGGCGGAGCCGCTCGTCCTGGGCTCACTGCGGATCACAGACCCGGTGATCTGGTACTCCGGCGGCTACGAGAGCACCGGGGTGATCGCGATCAAGCCGTGGGACCCCGATGAGCGGGGGCCGATCGTCCAGTGCACCGCCGCGGACGAGGAGTGCCTGGAGCTGCCGGTCGGGGAGGCGTTGGTCGGGGATCCGATCGGCGACTACACGGACATGAACGACCCCAGCGCCGCGGAGAACCCCGTGACGGGCATCCGGGTCACCGCGACCGAGGTCGTGTACACGCTCGACAGCGGGGCGGAGGTGGGCAGCAGCCGTAAGGGGGAGTCCCTTGTCCGGGCATGCACTCTCTGGGAGTCGGCGGTATGGCCGGTGCCGGCCGAGGTCGGCGTCGCTTTCGACGACCCTGTGCTCGTGGAGACCAATTGCCCCTTGCCCTCTGGGGAGGCGTCCACCCTCACCATCATGGAACGGGCCGCGCTCCCCGTGTTGGCGCCGCTCGCGCCACAGTGGGGCGGGCAGTGGTGCCAGCCCGGGCCTGACTGCCTATGGTTTCTTGACGAGAAGGGAGGCGAGGGCTGAATGAGGCAGCGTCACCCCGTCGTCGATCGGGAGAACTCGACAGCATCCCCGCGAGACTTCGCTGACGACAGCGGGGCAGGCCGACAGCGATGCTGTTAGCCTTAACATTGATCGGCCAGGCAAGCGAGGCCCGGAGGGCATCATGAGCAACATTACCTTGAACAATGGGGTCACGATCCCGCAGATCGGCTACGGGGTGTTCCAAATCCCACCCGCCGACGCGCAGAGGATGACCGAAGCGGCGCTGGCTGAGGGCTACCGCCACATCGACACGGCCGCCGGCTACCAGAACGAAGAGGGCGTCGGCCTCGGGGTCCGCGAATCTGGCGTGCCCCGCGGGGAGGTGTTCGTCACCACGAAGCTCTGGAACGCGGACCAGGGATATGAGAATGCCCTTCGCGCGTTCGAGGCGAGCCGCTCACGACTGGGACTCGACTACATAGACCTCTACCTCATTCACTTCCCTGTCCCGCAGCGCCGCCTCTATGCGGAAACATGGAAGGCCCTCGAGAAGCTCTACGCCGACGGCCTGGTGCGCGCGATCGGTGTCTCTAACTTCAAGTTCCCCTATCTCGACAGGCTTCTCGCCACTGCGGACGTCGTTCCCGCGGTCCACCAGATCGAAGTGCACCCCACGTACCAACAGGCGGAGCTTGAGGCACTGACCCGAGCACACGGGATCGTCGTCGAGGCATACAGTCCGCTGGGTCGCGGCGCGGACCTGGCGTCTGACGCCATCGTGAACATTGCAGCGCGCCTCGATGTAAGCCCCGCCCAGGTGATCATCAAGTGGCACCTGCAACGGGGGAGGGTCGTCCTCCCGAAGTCGGCATCAGTCGACAGGCTCGCTGCCAACCTCGACACCAATGGGTTCGAACTGACCGAGTCCGACCTGACCGCGATCGAAGCCCTTGAGCAGGGGCTTCGCACCGGCGAGGACATCGAGAACTTCGACGTGCCAGCATGAACGCCGACCTCGAGGAGACGATCGCACGCGTCGAGGAAGACGAGAGGCGCCTGCAGTTCTCGACGTTTAGCGATGAGGATGCCTTCACGCTCGGCACGCAGATGCGAGCTCTTGCCCTCGCACGGGGACTCGCGATAGCCATCGACATCGCCCGGGGTGAGCAGCGGCTGTTTCACACCGCGCTGCCCGGCACCTCTGCTCACAACGGCATATGGATTGAGCGCAAGAAGCGGACCGTCCGGGAGTGGGCGAGCAGCAGTTACGCCGTCGGCCTGCGTTTCCCCGTTCTCGATCCGCCGCACACGCTCGAGACGGCTCCCTGGATGGACCCACGGTCCTACTCAGGCAGCGGCGGCGGCTTCCCCATCGTCGTGGCAGGCTCAGGTCTGGTGGGAACGGTGGCAGTCTCGGGCCTGAGGCACGACCTGGACCACGCCTTTATCGTTGAGGCGCTCGAACAGTTTCTGGGAGTCGCGCCCGCGGAATAGCGGCTCATCGCAGTTTCGGCACGAGGAGTAGTCCTCCGGCAACCACGGAACCTGGTGCAGCAAGAAGGACTCCCGAACCGCGGCATTGGTCCGAGTGGACCCGGATCGGCTCAGCTGAGCTGCATGGTGGTCACGCAGGTCGCGTCGTCGTCGCTTGTTGTCGACAGGTCGGTCGTGGCAGAACGGCCGTCGTACTCGATCGCGACGGTGATATCTATGTCGCGCGGTAGCCAAAGTCCGACGAATCCGTTGTCGAACGTGGTGCGCGTCTCGTCGATCAGGATTTCGCCGGAGTCGGCGTCGGTGACGAGCATGTGCACGTCCGCATTCTGGATCTCGCCGGTGCACGTCGTGAGGCTGTGGAAATAGCAGTCGTGGGTTTGGTCCTTGTACGGGGCGATTGAGACGTAGAACTGATCGTCCGGCATGGGAAGCGTCGTTTCGCGCTGCGCCGCGTCCGTGAGGATGAGCTCATGGGGGCGGATGGAGACGACGAGATCGTCTGGGCGCTCGGCAGTCGGCATGGAGTCAAGGAGGTCGATGATTTCGCGGGCGTCCAGTCCAGCCAGTCCGTGATCCTCCAACATGGCATCGCTGACCAATGGAACGTCGTCGGCCCCGTCAACACCTATCGGGGTCTGGGCGGGAGCGGTGCAGGCAGACAGCGCCAGCATGGCCGCTACTGCGACGGCGAGCGTGCTGATCGATCGGCTAATCCAGCGGGAGTTGGCGTGGTACGACATGAGTAGTCCTCGTGTTTCTAGCGTTGTGTGCGCATGAGCAGAGAGGTCGGTCGGGCGTGACTTCGAACGGCGCGTCAGGCTGGATCGCCGACACCGCCAGTGCACGGTGCACCGGGTTCGGGAGTCTGCTCACCTTGGATGTACTTGGCAAGGAACGGCTCGATGCGAGGATCGGAGGCGTTGTCGAGCTCAAGTTCGAGGCCCCACGCGGTAAGCACCACCGGGGCGCCCAATGCCTCAATGGGGCTCAACAGGGTGTAGTCGCGGCTGTTTGCCAGCTTGGTGAGGACGTCGACCTGCCCCTGATCGAGACCCGACCGGTATGTGATCCACACCGCGCCATGTTCCAGGGAATGCACAGCCTTGGCGGTGGCAACGGGCTCGGTGTAGACGCCGCAGTTTTGCACAGCCGGGTCGTGCGGACCCCCTACTGGCGGAAGCACCGTGCCTCCGGGTTCTGTTGGCGTCGGCTCGGGGAGGAACTCAACGTGCTCGGCGGAGAGTCCCGGCGTCTCCTTGACGCCCTCAATGGGCTGACTTGCCGCCTGCTCGATAGCTGTAACACGCTTGCCCTCGCCCGCCAGCACTACCCAAACGACCGCGATGAGTCCCAGCGCTGCGATGGCAGCCACCGCTATGAGGATTACCCGGCGGCGGGTGTCACGAGCCTTCTGCTCGGCGCGAAGACGCGCGATCTCACTCTTGCCCTGTTGGGTTGCTGCACTCTGGACCATGATTCTCTTTCGTTTTCGGGCACGTCGAGGCGCCAGGTTGGGCGGGTAGTTGTGGGTCAGGCGCCGACTCCTGCGTCAGCTGACGACCAGCAGCGTGTACATGCCCGCCGCGTAGTGATTCTCAATGTTGCAGGCGATCTCGTAGCGGCCGGGCGCGAGTTCGACGGTGACCCAGCCCGTCGTGCCGGGGTCGATACCGTCTCCCGAGCCTTCACCGCCGGATTGTGACGCTTCGCCGAGGCTCTCGGACTCGTCGACGGTTCCGTCCTGTCCAACCGAGCGCTCACCAACCTGCTTCCCGTCGGCCAAGGGAAGGATCACGAGTTCGTGTGTGACGGCGCCACCGTTGTAGAGCTGGAGAGTCACAGTGCCTGCTGGCACATCAACGCGGTTGGAGCGAAGGTGCATGGTGCCGCCCATCCATGCTCCGGAGCGCCCCATCATCCCGTGTCCGCCCATGTCCATGGCAACCACGTCAACTAGAGAGCCGTCGATGCCCGAAGGCGCCCCGCGTTGGCCAGTTTCCGCGTGGTTAATGCCGGGCCAGCCGGGATCGGAGTGCCCCAGAGTTGACCCATTGAGCGTCCAGGTAACCGACGCGACCAAGACGGTCACCGCTGCGACCAGCCCGACGACGGTCCATGCGCGTGTGGGGGCGCTCATCGTTTGCCTTCGCGACCTTCAACGAGCATCGCGCGAATGGCGCGATACGTCTCCACGTCGACCTCGCCGCTGGCCAGGCGCTCGTCAAGGATTGCTAGCGCGGGCGCTGCGGCCGATGCCACGGGCGAGACTGCTGCCGCAGTGGCGGCTTTCGGTTCCCGCGACTTGCCAGGCAACAGTCGGATCACGAGCCAAACGATGAACCCGAGCAGTGCCAGCCAAAACAGGCCCATGCCCATCCACGCAAACCCGGTCATGCCTCCGCCATACCAACCCATCATGGTCTTGTCCTCTCGTGTTGTTGCTTTCCAGCATCCACGTGGAAGACCCTGATTTTCGTACGCGTTTGACGAAGATTTGATGAAGACGGCAGCGGGTACCTGAGAGTCGAGATCAGTCTTCGGCGGCGCCGGCGCGGCCGCCACCGCTCGGCACGCGTGGAAGGGTCAGGCTGAAGGTGGAGCCTGTGCCCGGGCCGTCGCTCGCGGCGACGAGTGTTCCGCCGTGCGCGTTGGCGATGGCCCGGGCGATGGAGAGTCCAATGCCCGATCCACCGTGAGCGCGGTCGCGTGCGGCGTCGACACGGAAGAACCGGTCGAAAACCCGGGGGAGGTGTTCTGCCGCGATGCCCTCGCCAGTGTCACGCACCGTGACCCGTACGACGCCGGGCTCCGCTGTGACTGCAACGTGCACCGCGCCACCCGTGGGTGTGTGCTGTCGAGCGTTCTCCAGCACATTGGTGAGTACCTGACCAATCCGATCGGGGTCTGCGTTGACGACAAGCCCGGACGCGCTGCTCAGATCGAGCGTGACGCCGTGCTCTGCAAGCCGGTCCGAAACCTGGGTGACTGCCTCTCTCACGACGTCGTCGAGGTCCAGGGGATGCCGGTCCAGAGACAGTCGACCCTCCTCCGCCGAGGTCACGAGGGCCACATCGGCGGACAGCCGAGTGAGTCGGCTCACCTGGTCCTGCATCGTCTGGACTGTGCGTTCGTCGACCTGCTCCACGCCGTCCCCGATCGCCTCGAGGTAGGCCGCGAGCACGGCTAGTGGTGTGCGCATCTCGTGGGCAAGGTCTGCGAGCATGCGTGTGCGGGTGTCTTCGACGTGCGACAACTCCGTCGCCATCGCCGTGAACGCATCAGCGACGCGATCGAACTCGGGCCCGATACCCGGCGGGATCACCTGCACGTTCCGTTCGCCATCGGCGACTCGTTGAGCGGCGAGCGCGAACGGTGCGAGCGAGCGACGAATCCGTCGGGCGACCAGAAAACTCACGCCAGCTGACGCGATGAGGGCCGTTACCAGGGCGATTGATAAGGAAACGGCCGACGCTGTGGCGTAGGCGCGCTCCGCATGGTCCGTCGGACTCTCTCCGCTCTCGACGGCACGCAGAAGATGCTCATGGAACAGGCTTGGACCGATGGACGCGCCGACAGCCCACGCGGTGGCAACACCCACGCCGACGACGGCCGCGATCGCGAGTACCAGGCGAGTGGCCAGATCGGTGCGGTCCGCCAGGACCATCCACCGTCTCACTGGCCCGGGCCCAATCGATAGCCGTAACCTCTCACGGTTTGCACATAGACCGGAGCGGCGGGGTTGTCGCCGAGCTTGCGACGCACGTGGCCCACGTGAACGTCAACGAGGTGAGAGTCGCCAAACCATGCGGGACCCCACACCTGGTCGGTGAGCTGATCGCGGGAGAAGGCCCTGCGTGGCTGGCGCGCCAACGCGGCTAGCACGTCGAACTCCGTACGCGTGAGTTCCACGAGTCGATCCGCGACGCGGACCTCTCTGGCCGAGACATCGAGGCTGAGATCGCCTACCGTCAGCGTGTCGTGCGATTCCGGAGCGATCGCCCCACCGGCAAAACGCCGGGGGCGCCGCAACATCACGCCGACGCGCGCCACAAGTTCGCGAGGACTGAACGGCTTGGTCAGATAGTCGTCGGCCCCGACCGACAACCCGATGAGTCTGTCAACTTCTTCCACCCGGGCAGTAAGGATGATCACGTAACAGTCGCTGAAGGTCCGCAACGTTCGACACACCTCGATGCCGTCCGCGCCTGGCAGCCCCAGGTCCAAGACGACGACATCCGGGGGAGTGGCCCGTGCGCGAGCGATCGCCTCGAGCCCGTCCCGCACCACCTCCACGTCGTATCCGTCGCGTGAGAGGTAGGACGCGATCAATCCACCAAGCGACTCCTCGTCTTCCACCACCAAGATCGTGGCGCGGGGCAGCGGCTCGGACGAGGCGAGTGGCGTTGTCATGTGCCCATCCTGACACTTGCGTGAAAACGCCTCGCCATCCTCGCGGTTTGGGGCGTCCAGGTTGCCGGTCTGCACGAGCAGGGCGAGGCACCGGTAGACCGACCTAGTCCGATGGTCAGGTTGTCCATGGTCACTTCCCATGCTAAAAAGGATTATCATTATCGTGTAAGCACAATCAAGGAGTGTTCGGCATGGCCAGAGGGTTATCAATACGGACTGCGGCAGGAGCCGCTGCCGTCGCGCTTGGCCTGGCGGGTTGTACGGCCGCCGGGGGAGTGGGTGCGTCTGAATCGACGGGCGGTTCAGTGTCGGTCGTCGCTTCGACCACGATCCTGGGCAGTGTCGTCGATCAGGTGCTGGCCTGTGGGGGCGGGCAGGCGCAGACGTTGATTCCCGTGGGGGCCGATCCGCACGATTACTCGCCGTCGTCGGCCGATGTGGCGGCCATGGTCAATGCGAACCTCGTGATCACCAACGGCCTCGGGCTGGAGGAAGGGTTGACGTCTGCGCTGGAAACGGCAAAGGAGGACGGCGCCACCGTCTTTGAGGTGGGCCCGGCCCTGGACCCACAGCCGCTGGCGGGAACCACCGACTCCCCGGACCCGCACGTGTGGATGGACGTCTCCCGGATGGCCACGGTCGCGGCGTTGATCGGCGACGAGCTCGCCACAGTGACGGGGGATTCGAACTACGCCACCTGTGGGACGTCGGTCGCGGCCGCGCTCACCGTGACGGACGGCGAGGTGCGGGCCATCCTGCACACCGTTCCGGAATCTCAGAGGATCATGGTCACCGACCACGACGCCTTCGGCTACTTCTCCCTCGCATACGGCTACACCACCGCTGGCGTCGTGATCCCCGGCGGGTCGACACTAGCCCAGCCGAGTTCATCCGAGTTGGCCTCCCTGGCGGACACGGTCCGGACGACCGGGGTCAAGGCGATTTTCGCCAACACGGCAAACCCCACTGCGCTCGTTGACGCCCTCGCCCAGGAGGTGGGGACGCAGGTGACCGTCGTCGAGCTCTACGTTGGTAGCCTCGGCGCTACCGGATCCGGGGCGGACACGTACCAGACGATGATGCTGACCAACGCCCACCGCATCGCCGACGCCCTCGCAGGCTAGGGAGATCTTGTGAATTTCATCGACTGGTTCATCGAGCCCTTTTCGCTGGGTTTTCAGCAGCGCGCGCTTCTCGGCGGGGTCCTTGCCGGACTCATGTGTGCCGTCGTCGGGACCTGGCTGGTTCTGCGGGGAATGAGCTTCTTCGGTGATGCGTTCGTGCACGGCGTCGTCCCAGGTATCGCGGCTGCCGTGGTCCTGGATGTCAGCCCGGCCCTGGGTGCCGCGGTGGCCGCGGCCGTCATGGTGGCGGGGATCGAGATCGTCAGCCGGCAGACCCGGCTCAGTGAGGACACAGCGATCGGGCTGTTGTTCGTCGGCATGCTCGCGCTCGGGGTGGTGATCATCTCCAGCGTGGACTCGTATACCGGGAGCCTGACCACGATCCTCTTCGGCGATGCACTGGGGGTGACGAGCCAGGACCTCCTGCAGCAGGCGATCCTCGGCGGGATAGTCATCGTCGTCTCGATCCTGATGTACCGGCCGTTCCTAGCACTCTCCTTCAACCGGCAGAAGGCCGAACTCCTGGGCATGCGTCCCGGCAGGGCCCACGCCATCCTGCTCGTCCTCATTGCCGCAGCCGTCATCGGCAGCTTCCAATCCGTGGGCACCCTGCTCGTCTTTGGGCTACTGGTGGGCCCGCCCGCGACAGCGGCCCTCGTCGTCCGGACGGTTCCGCGGATGATGGTCGTCGCAGCGGTACTCTCGGTGGTCTCCGTCTGGCTCGGCCTCCTGCTCAGTTACCACCTCGGCACCGCAGGGTCCGCCACGATGGCACTCGTGCCCATCGTCGCGTTCTTCGTCACCCTTGCGTGGACCACGGTGCGCGCCCGCCGGGCGCCGGACCCGAACGACGACGCCCTGCAACCGGCGGCAAGCAAAGAGCCGGCTACCGGCAACGCGGTGACGCCATGAGGGCCAATCGTGACGCTTCAAGCCCGGTCGGACGGGCTGGCCTGCTCGCGGAGGCAACCGATCTGGTGCTGAGGTACGGCCATCACACTGCACTCTCACGGTCAAGCTTCACCATCCCTCTCGGCGGTGTCACCGCCGTGATCGGCCCGAACGGTTCCGGCAAGTCCACGTTGCTCAGCGCATTGGCGGGGCTTGTGCCAGCGGCCGAGGGGCGGTTGCGGGTCCTCGACGGGGACCCGAGCGAGGCGCGGAGTCAGATCAGTTACGTCCTGCAGTCGACGGTCGTGCCCGTGTCGACCCCCATCACGGTGCGGGAGACCGTTGGGATGGGTCGCTACCCACGCGTCGGTCTGTTCCGCCGGTTCGGTCAAGTCGACCGCGAGCGGGTCGTGGAGTCGATGCGTCACATGGACATCGATGACCTCGCTGGGAGGCACCTGCACGAGCTTTCGGGCGGCCAGCGCCAGCGGGTCTATGTCGCGCAGGGATTGGCTCAAGACCACAATGTCATGCTCCTCGACGAGCCTCTGACGGGGTTGGACCTGGTCTCGGCACGGACCATCGATGGACTCATCCACGGGGGCAAACGTGAAGGGCACACCGTCGTGCTCACCACCCACGACCTGAATGAGGCCCGGGTGGCGGACCACGTCATCCTGGTGAGCGGCCGAGTCGTCGCGAGCGGCCCCCCCGAAGGGGTGTGTACCAGGGAGAATCTTGAGATTGCCTTCGGTCTGGGCAGCCTGCACGGCTGGGAAGGCTTCCTTGACGACCCGGCCCACGACCCACGACCCACACCGTGAGGACTCCCACAGCGACGGCCACTGAGGCCGCCCTTGGCGCGCTCCGACCGCCCGCGAAGGGAGGCCCTGGTCTACGGGGCTGCGGGGCTGCGGGGCTGCGGGGCTGCGACAGGGATCATGAGGACAGGCTCGGGTGAGGGGCGTGCGTACAGGTAGCCCTGGGCTCGGCTCCAGCCCTGCCGGAGCAGGACTCGGTGCTGAGCCTCCGTCTCCACGCCTTCGGCGATGCCCATCAGGTGGAGGCCGTTGACAAGTCCGGCCAGTCCGGTTGACAGAGCGCTGGCGGTGTCGTCGACGTCGCTCAGGTCCCCAACGAAGCTGGCGTCAAGCTTGAGTCCTGTGACGGGCAGGTCGCGTAGCAGGGAGATGGACGAGAACCCGGTTCCGAAGTTGTCGACGTGCAGGCCTACTCCAAGGTCGCGCAGCGCTGTCAGTTTCGCGACGGTTCCCGGCAGGAGGGACATGACGGCCGTCTCGGTGAGTTCGACGACGAGGCGTCGGGGGTCGACGCCGTGCCGGGCGAGTGTGTCGGCGAACGACTCCAGCCAGTCCGCAAGGGCGAACTGCGAGGGCGACAAGTTGAGGTTGATCGGCCCCGGCAGATCCGATCTGGTCGCGAGCAACTCGCACACCTGGTCGAGCACCTGCTGTCCGATGCCCACGATCAGGCCGGAGTCCTCGGCAGTCGGCAGGAAGTCGATCGGGAAGACGAGGCCGCGGGTGGGGTGCTGCCACCGGACGAGGGCCTCATGCCCGGCGACGCGGCGGTCGGCCATCGTCACGATCGGCTGATAGTGGACGACGAACTCGGCTTCGACCAGGCCCTGCCGGATCTCCTCCTCCATGGTCAGGCGTGCCAGAACCTGGGAGTGCATATCCTCATCGAAGAACCGCCAGCGGGCACGGCCCGCTGCCTTGGCGCGGAACAGCGCCGCGTCGGCATCGCGCAACAGACTCGTGCTGGTGGACTCGGGGACGTTCAGGGCGATGCCTATCGAC
>Ga0314774_1000999_pt1 | contig 19630 bp, 17 predicted proteins | sample MetaGCBIA2018_FD_204515 | JGI IMG/M metagenome (GOLD analysis project Ga0314774, IMG submission 204515) | Cryopeg brine microbial communities from Beaufort Sea near Barrow, Alaska, United States - CBIA 2018 | ecosystem: Environmental > Aquatic > Marine > Coastal | place: USA: Alaska | collected...
CGCTGCCGCCGAGACTGGGGAGCGCGCGACGGCGAAAGCTCGCCGGCACCGTCGGTTCTCGCTCATCGCTCTGGGATCAAGCACGGTTCTGGTTCTCGCAGCCGCCGCGTTCGTTTTCTGCGTCGCGGTCACCCGCTAAGGCGAGAGTGCGCCCACCACGTCAAGCGTGACGGCGGCGCAACGCGCCGCGCTCATCATCCATTCGTACACGCCCAGGCGGCCTTGACTCGACACCCCCCGAAGGGGCGCCCTGAAAAATGGGGCTGTCCCGCCGCTTTGCGCGGGAGCTATGGTTAGTAGTTAGATCACGCCACCACTGACGCTGAGGCAGACTGTCGCTCGCGGCCGTTTCAGCGCCCACATTCACGCACCAACCCGGGGGAGCAGCGCAGACGTGACCAGCCTTACCGAAATTCTGATCGTGCACGGCCTGCTTCCGATTGAGGAACTGGACACCGTGCGGTTGAGCGAACGCGCCGACGAGGCCGCCGTGCGCAACCTCGTCGAGGCCGGAACCATTACCGAGCTGCAGTTTGCCAAGGCGCGCGCCGAGCAGAAGAACCTGCCGTTTGTGGAGCTGCTGGATTACCCCGTTGACCGGCTTGCCGTGGCCAAAGTGCCGGCCGCCGTCTGCCGCCGCGCCAATGTGATGCCCATCGCATTCGAAGATGGTCGCCTCGTGGTGGCCATGGTCAACCCCGGCGACGTCTTCGCCGTCGACGATGTGCGCGAGGCAGCTCGCATGCGAGTGAGCCCGGTCGTGGTCGAGCCGTCGGATCTGCAGGCGGCCATTGCCCGCTACCACCGTGCCGACAGCGAATTGATCGACCTCAGCACCTCCCTCACCGCCGACAATGGCGATCCCGAAGAAGCCGCGGCGCAGACCGAAACGGATGACGCCGCGCCGATCGTGCGTTTCGTCAATCTGCTGGTCAGTCAGGCGATCCAGGACAAAGCCTCCGATATCCACATCGAGCCCGGCGAGCACGACCTGCGGGTGCGCTACCGAATCGACGGCGTGCTGCACGAGATGCAGAAGGCGCCCTCGACAATCGCCAGCGGTGTGACGTCGCGCATCAAGATCATGAGCGACCTCGATATCGCGGAACGACGCAAACCGCAGGACGGCCGCATGTCGGTGCACCACAACGGCCGCACCGTTGACCTGCGTGTGGCCGTTCTGCCCACGGTCTGGGGTGAAAAGGTTGTGCTGCGAATCCTCGACAATGCAACGTCGACGATGAGTATGAGTGGCCTCAACCTGCTCACCGACAACTTCAATGAGTTCGAAATGGCTTATTCCAAGCCCTACGGCATGATCCTCGTGACCGGGCCGACCGGTTCGGGCAAGTCGACCACGCTCTACACAACGCTGCATGCCATCTCCCGCCCGGAGATAAACGTGATCACGGTTGAAGACCCGGTCGAATACCGCATGGCCGGGGTCAACCAAGTGCAGGTCAACCGGAAAGCCGGCCTCACCTTTGCCGTGGCATTGCGCTCCATCTTGCGTGCCGACCCCGACGTCGTGCTGCTCGGTGAGATTCGCGATCAGGAGACCGCGAAGATCGCCATCGAGGCGTCACTCACCGGCCACCTCGTGCTGTCGACCCTGCACACCAACGACGCGCCGAGTGCCGTGACCCGGCTGATAGAAATGGGCATCGAACCGTTCCTGGTGGGTTCGGCGCTGGACTGTGTCGTGGCGCAGCGGCTGGCTCGGCGCCTGTGCGACCGGTGCAAGGCCCCCGACGACCGCAATGATTTGGCCAATTTGGGATTCGTGGTCAGACCCACGGTGGGCCACGTCGCCAACGGCAAGTCGGTCGTGGATGATGCGGCTCCGGCGAGCGACAGCATCGCGATGGGTGGTGTGATTTACAAACCCGTCGGCTGTTCCAGCTGTTCGAACACGGGGTATCGGGGACGGCTGGGCATTCACGAGGTTATGAGCGTCTCCGAAGAAATCGAGCGCCTCACCGTCGCCCATGCGTCGAGTGCTGAAATCGGCGCCGCCGCGCGCAAACAGGGGATGGTCACCATGCGGGAAGACGGGTGGGCCAAGGTCGCCCTCGGGCTGACATCGATTGACGAGGTGCTCCGTGTGGTCTCCTAACCGTCGTGGTGCAAGTCCCCGGCCCGACAAAACTTCAGCCGGGCCACCGCAGTGAATATGCTCAACCGCGGGCATGCCGCCGCCGACCTGGACAGCGGGCAGGCTGCCGTTGACCTGCATGAGCGGCGGCTGCTGCGCTCCGGGGAAACGGCCTCTGCCAGCGGGCCTCATCCCGACTTGCTCCTTGCGCTGAGCATTGTGTTGGCGGAGGGCGCCTCCGACCTGCATATTTCCGGGGGAGCTCCCCCCGGCATTCGAATCGACGGCACCCTGCGGCCCATCGTGGGATGGGACCGCTGGTCGCCCGAGAAGGTCGCCGACGCTCTGGGAAGCATCCTCTCACCACAGCAACGGGTGGAGTTCGACCAGGAGCTCGAGCTCGACTTCGCGTACTCCATCGACGGCACGCGATTTCGCGTCAACTTCTACCAGCAGCGCAATACGGTCGGGGGAGCGTTTCGACTGATTCCGAGCGAAATCAAATCGCTCACCGAACTGGGAATCCCGGAATCCGTCGCACGCTTTGCGCACCTGCCGCGTGGGCTCGTGCTTGTCACCGGACCAACCGGATCGGGCAAGTCGACGACCCTCGCCGCTCTGGTCGATCTGGTCAATCAGACCCGAGCTGACCACATCGTCACGGTCGAAGACCCGATCGAGTTCATTCACGAAGCGAAGAAATCGATGATCAGCCAGCGCGAGGTGGGGCAGGACACGCACAGCTTCGCATCCGCTCTCAAACACGTGCTGCGTCAGGACCCCGATGTTATTCTCATCGGTGAGTTGCGCGACCTCGAGACCATTTCTGTCGCGTTGACCGCCGCAGAAACCGGGCACCTCGTCTTCTCGACCCTGCATACGCAGGACACGGCGCAGACGATCGACCGCATCATTGACGTTTTTCCGCCGCACCAGCAGGCCCAGGTGCGAGCGCAGCTCGCCGCCACCCTGCGGGGAGTGCTCTGCCAGACGCTCGTGCGCAAGGTCGGCGGCGGGCGGGTGGTCGCAACCGAGATTCTTGTGACCACAGCGGCCATCGCGAACCTGGTGCGGGAGAACAAGACCCATCAGATCGCGTCAGCCCTGCAGTCGGGGCGTGCGCTGGGCATGCACACCATGGACCAGCACCTGGCCGAGCTCGTCAATGCCGGGTTGATCACGCGTCAGGCGGCGGAAGAGAAGGCCATGGACGTCGAGGTCCTCAAACAGCTCGTGCACGGGGTCGACCCGACGGACGCTCCGGCTGGCGACCGCAGCCACGGGGAAATTGATTTCAATGATTCGTTTTCGCCGGGGAGGCGCTAAATGTCCACCGATTTGTCTTTTACTTACACCAGCCGAGATGTCCGTGATCGGGTCATCAAGGGGCGCATGGACGCAGGTTCTGAACGCGCAGCGCTCGTGCAGCTGCGCACCATGGGACTTTCGCCCATCACGATCGCTCCGGCGCGCAAGCTCAAGGGTCTCAATATGGAGATCAGCATTCCGGGGTTTCAGAAGCACGTGGGCCTGACCGACCTCGCCGTTATGAGCCGTCAGCTGGCGACCATGACCGCGGCGGGGCTGTCGCTGCTGCGCACACTCAACATTCTGTCGGAGCAGACGGAAAACAAGCAGCTCGCCCAGGTGCTCGCCGTTATTCGCAGCGATGTGGAGACCGGGGTCTCACTCTCTGAAGCCTTCGACAAGCATGAAGTGGTGTTTCCCCCCATCATGATCAACCTGGTGCGCGCGGGCGAAACCGGTGGTTTTCTCGAAGACGCGCTCAACTCGGTTGCGGCCAACTTCGAAGCCGAACTGAAGCTGCGCGACACCATCAAGAGCGCGCTCGCCTACCCGGTGATTGTGCTGATCATGGCTCTGGTCGCGGTGGCCGGCATGCTCATCTTCATCGTTCCCGTTTTCGAGAAGATGTTCACGGGGCTCGGAGGCGAACTGCCCGCGGCCACGCAGGTGCTGGTCGTGCTCTCCGACGCCATGATTTGGGTGGGCCCGGCAGTGGTCATCGTCGTGATCGCGTTCTCGGTCTGGTGGCGGCAGAACAAGCACACCCTCGCGGTACGCCGTGTGGTCGACCCGTTCAAGCTCAAGCTGCCCGTGTTCGGCCAGCTGCTCACGAAGCTGGCCATCGCCCGGTTCAGTCGCAACTTCGCGACCATGATCGGCGCCGGCGTGCCCATTTTGCACTCGCTCAAGATCGTCGGGGAGACCTCCGGTAACTATGTCATCGAGTCTGCTCTCGCCAAGGTGCAGGAGTCGGTGAGCCAGGGGCGTTCCATCTCGGCGCCGCTCGCCCAAGAACCTGTTTTTCCGGCCATGGTCACGCAAATGATCGCGGTGGGTGAAGATGCCGGCGCGCTCGAGCAGATGCTCACCAAGATCGCCGACTTCTACGACCAGGAAGTGCAGTCGACCACTGAGCAGCTCACGGCCCTCATTGAGCCGCTCATGATCGCCGTCATCGGTGTGGTGATCGGCGGCATGGTCGTGGCGCTCTACCTGCCCATGTTCAGCGTGTTCGACTACGTCAAGTAGCGGCGGGGAGCCCCCATCGAGGTTGCCCTCCTAATGGGGGTAGGCAGCCCCCAGAAAAAACACGGGTCGATTCGGCGGGCGAATCTAGGCTGGAAAGTGGGCAAACTCACCGCTTTGCTCCCTGCAGGATCACGCAAAGGACACACACATGAACCGCTTCTTCACGACCGCCCTGGTCAATAAGCGCAAGACCCTCGGCGAGAAGGACAAGGGCTTCACGCTCATCGAGCTCCTCGTCGTCGTCCTCATCCTCGGCGTTCTCGCCGCCATCGCCATCCCGATCTACCTCGGCCAGCAGGACTCCGCCAAGGACAGCGCCGTCTCCGCCGCCATCACCAACGCGAAGACCGCCGTTGTCGCTGAGTTGGTCACCGGAACCGCGCTTTCGAGCGTTGCAACGGGGTTCCCCAACAGCCTGGACGCCTACACCGCCAGCGCCGATATCACGGTCAGCATCGCTGTCACGGGTTCCAGTTTTGTCATCACGGGTCATTGGACGGACGACGGGGCAGCGACCTCGCACGACCACACGATTACCGAGTCGGGCGCTGCCATCAAGTCCTAGGCGTTCCAGCGCTCTAGCAACGATCTGAGCCGGTGGGGTTCTTCTGTGAACCCCACCGGGCAATCCACAACGGCCAAGGTGAAGGGAAATAGAACCGTGTCGGTCCGCTTCGCAACTATTTCCCGCTCGCCTCGCGAGGCCGGCTTCGGCATGATCGAGATTGTCGTGTCGATGCTGCTGCTCTCGCTGCTCGCCATCGCCTTTCTGCCCATGCTCGTCACATCCCTGAAGGTGTCGATCTCCAATTCCACCCTGGCCTCGGCTACCCAGCTGGTCGCCGCGGAGATGGCGAACATGCGCTCGCTCGGCACGACCTGTTCCGACCTGGCCGACTACGCCGCCGTCGATCCGGACGTTTTCGCCCCGGACGGTCGGGCGCTCCAGGCTCACGTCGATATTTCCTGCTCGGGGACGTATCCGGACACAGCGCCGGTGAGCGTTTACGTCACTGAGGTTTCAACCGGTGCAACTCTGGCCGAAGCCACTACGAGCATCTTCGTGAACGGCTAGGCCGGTATGTTCATGCGAACCCATGGCCGCCATACCGTGCGTCGGGCGGATCAGGCTCGGTCCGGCCAGCCGCGTGAGGCCGGATACACCCTCGTTGAACTACTCGTCTACTCAAGCCTGCTCGTGCTCATCCTCACGGTCGTCGGCGGGATGTTGCTCAACACCCTCACGGCGGAGCAGAAGGTGCTCGACAGCGCCGACGCCAACAGCGTCGGCCAGTTGATCTCCACGTCGGTGCACTCCGGCGTGCGCAATGCCACTGCCGTGGAAATCACTCCTGGCCTCGACGCCGACAGCGACGATCAGCTTCTCGTCGTCACGGCAGTGAGTACCGACCCCACCTTGACCGCCGACGCGCGGGTCTGCCAGGCGTGGTACTACACCGAGACGAACGGCGGCGCCGTGTATTACCAGCGTGGCACAGCACCCCAAACCTTTATGGCGCCCACGGCCGACGCCCTCGCCGATGATATGACCGGCTGGATCCTGCTGGGTTCCGGGCTGTCTGCCACCGACGATTCTGCCGGTGTGGCCCGGCCCATCTTCAGCGACGCGAGTACCGGCAGCGCGTCGATCACCCTCAACTTCGCGATCAACGCCGAAGGTGACAGCAGCCCGGCATTGATCACCACCACGGCAACCAGCCGCCAAACCGTCACGGAGGCGACATCGTGTTCTTGATGCGAAAGACACCGATCGCCCTCTCCGGGGAGCGCGGCAGCAGCATGCTCGCCGTCATTGGTCTCATGGCCGTCGCCGGGGTGGCCACGCTCGCCATTGCCGGTTCCACCATGAACTCTGTGGGGGTGAGTAGCGCGACCCGCGCGGGCGTTCAGGCTCAGTCCGCCGCCGAGGCCGGTATTGACGCCGCCCTGCTCACGCTGACCACGAACACCTGCACTGCTGCGGGGTGGGGCGTTATCAATCCCGTCGCCGCTGTCTCGGTCTCCTATTCCACGAGTACGGCCAGCGACGACTGGGTGGCGGGTTGCCCGATCTCTACCGCTGTACGCGTCAAGATCCTGGCGACCGGATCTGCCTCTGACGTCGGAGTCGCAGGGAACACCACGGGCGACCGCGCCACCGTTGAGGCAATCTACGCTTACGAATCGGCAACGGCCGCGACCCCGGCCACCGGAGCCGGTACGGCTTTGTATTCGTACGCATTCGGTGACTTCGGCGGATCCAGCCAACTCCACTGGGTGGATAACCCCGTCGTTACCGACGTTCCCATCAACCAATCCGACTCGCGGCCGCTCGTGCAAGTCAAGACCGGGGATGCCGAGTGCGGCGGGTCGTCAATCTTCGAGGCCGACATCGTTGTCGAGGACGGAAATTTCGAGTCCGGGGAATCCTGCAAAATCGTGGGCAACGTCTGGGCCAGTGATGACGCGGATACGGGCGGCTCGTCCATCCTTTACGGCAATCTAGTTTCCACCGACCTCACCGCCTCCGGGTCATCCCAGATCTATGGCAGCGTTTGGGCCGCAGGTACATCGACTGTCGCGGCTGGTATCTGGATTCACACAGATCTCATCACCAGACAATTTCCCGGAATTGCGTCCAGGGTCAAGGGCTCTGTTACGGTCGCGCCGGGCGGTATCGGCTCGGTGGCCCCTGCCGCGCCCGAGGCGCCCACGGTTCCCGACTGGGTCGACGTAGGCTACGACCTGGCCGACTGGCCTGGCTTTGAAGTGTCGACGATGGGACACGGCTGCAAACTCGCCGACATTCAAGAAGCAGCAAACCTGTTCACCGGGCCCGGAATTATCGATGCTCGAGACTGCCCCCAGGGCGTGTTCCTCAAGGAGAACACCGTTCACCTGAGTTTGCCGAACGACCTGGCGATTTTTGCTAGTCGGTTCAAAATTGGCCTGGATGCACAGATCGACGCGCCGGGGGCGACGGATCGCAAGCTGTGGCTGATCACGCCCGATGAGACAGCGGATGGCTTGCCAACGTGCAGAAATGCCAGTGGAAATTCTGACGTCACGCAGTCCTTCATCGTGCAAGCGCCGGTATCAGCAATGCTCTACTCGCCGTGTTCGATCGACCTGAGTTTTTCAGCGCAGTGGCGTGGTCAGTTCTACGGGGGTACGGTTTCGACCGGCGGATCGTCCCAGCTGCACTACACGGGGGTCGGTATCCCGGGCACTGACATCACTGCTGGGGGAACCCCCGGCAACGACGCGACCGAAGCCAAGCTCGGCGACCGCATTTCGATTCGAGACCTGAATGGCTAGCATGATCGCCGGGGTGTTCGGCCTTTTCGGAGCACTCATCGGCTCCTTTCTCAACGTCGTCATCTACCGCATACCGGCCGGGCGCTCCATTGTCTCGCCGCCGAGCACCTGCGGCAGCTGCGGCGCCGGTATCCGGCCATTCGACAATATTCCGGTGCTGAGTTGGTTCGTTCTGCGCGGTGAATGCCGCGACTGCAAGGCGCCGATTTCGCCGCGCTACCCCATGGTGGAACTGGGCACGGCGGTGTTCTTCGCGATCGTGGCCCTGTGGGTGTTCGCGCCGGCGGAGTCCGTCTGGGGCGCAGTGACGACAGGCACGAACACCCTCCCCACGGCGTTCATTGTGCTCGTGGCTTTTCTGTATTTCGCGGGATTCAGTGTGGCCCTCGCCATGATCGACCTCGACACGCACACCCTGCCGAACAAGATCGTGTTGCCCGCTTACCCGGTTGCCGCCGTGCTTCTGACCGTGGCGGCGCTCGTCGCCGGGGAACCGGGTCGCCTGCTCAGTGCTCTCATCGGTGCCGCTGCATTGTTCGGCGTGTACCTCGCTCTCGCCCTGATCAGCCCCGGTGGCATGGGGCTCGGTGACGTGAAACTTGCTGGGGTGCTCGGCCTCTACCTGGGCTATCTGGGCTGGGGGCCACTGGTCGTGGGGGCTTTCGGTGCTTTTCTGCTCGGAGGTGTCTTCGGCCTGATCCTGTTGGTGAGCCGTAAGGTCGGGCGCCGCAGCAGTATTCCGTTCGGACCGTGGATGCTCCTCGCTGCCTGGCTCGGCGCATTCTTCGGCGACCGGATTGCCTTCGGCTACCTGACACTCTTCGGCCTCGCCTAACCACCCACCGCTTAAAAACCGATTTCTCTCTGGGGGAAAAAAATATGACGACACGTGTGGTCGGACTCGATATCGGCACCACCGCCGTGCGAGCTGTAGAGATGCGCGACGCTGACAGCGATCATCCGGTGCTGTTGCGCTGCTACGAGGAACCGCTGCCTTTCGGCGCGGTCAGTCGCGGTGAGGTGCTCGAGCCGGCGGTCGTTGCCGCTGCACTCAAGCGGATGTGGTCGGTCGGCGGCTTCACGAGCAAGCACGTCGTGCTCGGTATCGGCTATCACCGCATGGTGGTGCGCAACCTGACCGTGCCCAAGATGTCGTTGCGGCGCATTCGCGAGTCGCTCCCGTTCCAGGTGCAGGATCTGCTGTCGTTTCCGACGAACGAAGCGCTGCTGGACTTCTACCCCATTGCGGAGGTGGACAGCGACGGGGAGGGCGGCCCGCAGGTCTCCGGGTTGCTGGTTGCCGCGATGAAGGACATCGTCCAGGCGCACATCAAGTCCACCAAACTGGCCGGTCTGAAAGCCGTCAACGTCGATATCCTCGCATTCGCACGTAGTCGTGCTCTGCACCGCGGGGCAACCACCCCCGAGGTGATCGTGCAGATTGACATCGGCGGCGGCTCCTCGAGCGTTCTTATTTCATCGAACGGCGTACCGCAGTTCGTACGCATCATCCCCTCCGGCGGCAACCAACTCACCAAAGCACTTCGCGTGCGACTGGGCATCGACGAGGCGGCGGCCGAGGTCCTCAAAATGAGGCTCGGTCTGCCAGATGAAGTGGCCCCTGAAGATGAAATCGCGGCCACAATTATTCGGGAAGTAACGTCGGAACTGCTTGAGAGCCTGCGCAATACCGTCGTGTATTTCAGCAACAACCGATCGGAACTCCCGGTCAGCCGCATCGTGCTCATGGGTGGCGGCGCCCGGCTGGACGGCTTCGGCGCGGCCCTGAGCGAATTGACCCGGTTTCCGGTGGTGTCGGCGCAGCCCTATGAGGGGCTCGAACTCGGACCCGATGTCAAACGGGCGGATCTGGAGAACTCCGAGGGCACCTTCACGGCCGCACTCGGACTCGCATTGGGGAGCAAAGCATGAATCGTTCATCCGAAATTCGGGAGCTCGTTCTCGGCGGGGAACCGAGAGCAGACCTGCTTCCCCCCGAACTCCGAGCCCGCCGCCAGGGGCGAGCCCTGCACCGTGCGTTGAACATCGCTCTGGTGGGTGTCGTCGTCATCATGGCGGCATCGATCGGTGCTGTGTCGTTTAAGGCCGGAGTCAACCAGGACGACTTGGCGGCGGCGAAGTTGCACACCGACGAGGTGCTGCTCGACATGACGACGTATGCCGAGGTGACCCAGGTGCAAGATCAGTACGACGCGACCCTGATCGCGCGCGAGTTGGGCCTGTCGACCGAGGTGGACTGGAACGCGTATCTCGCCGACATCCGCACAGTATTGCCCGCCGACGTCACCATCGACTCGGTAGATGTCACGACCGCTTCCCCGTGGACACCATTCGGACAAAGCGAGGTGCCGTTGACCCAGTCCCGTACAGCCTCTCTCGCCCTGGAGCTGACAAGCCCCGTGCTCCCCACGGTTCCGGAGTGGCTGGTGGGACTGAAAGAGCTGCCCGGCTACGCCGACGCAAGCCCGGGATCCATTTCCCTCACGCCAGAGGGCAGCTACATCGTGAGTCTTGCGCTCAATATCAACGAGTCCGCGTTATCGAACCGCTTTGCCATTGAGGAGTAGAGACTATGAATAGAGATCGACTCTGGGGACTCATCTGGTTCGCTGCTGTTGCCGCCGTCGTCTTGCTCGGAACCTTTCTGGGGATCGTGCCGCAGATTGACGAAGCCAAATCCGCGTCACGTGAACTGAAGACGGTCGAAGCGCAGAACGCGGAGCATGAGCTCGCGTTGGCCGCCCTGAAAATCGACTACGAGCACATCGACGAGCTGAGGGACGATCTGGTGGAGCTGCAGGTCGGGGTGCCCCTGGCTGCCGATATTCCCGCCTTCGTTGCCGAGATCGACGCCATCGGCACCCAGAACCAGGTGACACTCGAGCAGATCTCGATCAGTGACGGAACCGGCTACGTGCCGGTCGAAACCGTCGCTGCCGATGAGGAGGACGCTACCGCCGATGCGGCGAGCACCGGCGCCGCAGTGCCGACGAGCTCACGGTTGACGACCGCGAACTACATCTCAGTACCCGTCTCCATTGAGGCGAGCGGCACGAGCGATGCCGTGCTGGACTTTCTTTCCGGACTGCAGTACGGCGATCGCATCCTGGCGATCAACGGCTTTTCCACCGAAGCGGGAACGGCAGCAGACGACGCCTCTGTCACCATTTCCGCCGAAATCTACGTGCTCGTCGACCCGTTTGCGACAACCACCGACTAGGTAAACGCACCAACCAAGCCCCCGATACCTCGTGTATCGGGGGCTTTCTTGTGTTTGCGCGCCTCGCCGACACCTCGGAACCAACGTCGAAGACCCCCCAGATCGTGGGACTACCGCCGCACGCGAAGCCTCAATAACGTTGCGCCTTACGTAGACCCACGCGATCAAGACTTACCCTCTGGCTCCACTTTCGCAGAGTCTGCATTGACCGGTCGTCGTCCCTCGGCGACCGGTCAAACTCCCATGCACGTGCATATCGGTTCGGCCGTAACCCTTCGGCGGCAATTAGTACCCGACGCTTTGCTTCGCGAAATGGATCTACACATGGACGACCGGAAAATTGCTCTATTGCCGCAGGACGTCACCCGCCGGCGGTCACGGCTGGCGGCCACCACAGCTCTGGACGAACTCATTCTGCGCAGCGCTGAACCCTCCCCACCCGGCGTTGGTGCGCCTGACGTCGACTTGATCCTCGCGCTACGCGAGGTGGTTCTGGGGCAGGCCTCCGATCTGCACCTCGCCGCCGATGCACCGCCCACGATTCGACGTGACGGCGAGTTGGCTGCCGTGGGTCAGTCCCCGGTCTGGGATAGCGAAAAGTTGAGCGTCGCGGTTAGAAGCATCCTGACGCAGGAACAACAGTTCTGTTTTGATCGCGATCACGAGCTGGACTTCGCCTATACGCTCACTGGCGCCACGCTTCTGGAATCTCACCGCTTTCGTGTCAATGTTCACCAGCAGCGGGGCGCGCTCGGCGCGGTCTTTCGACTGATTCCGAGTGAGCTCAAAGACCTCAAAGCGCTCGGCGTCCCTCAGTCGGTTGCCGCGTTTTCGGCCTTGCCGCGTGGGCTCGTGCTCGTGGCGGGCCCGACCGGGTCGGGGAAATCCACGACGCTCGCCGCCCTCGTCGACCTCGTCAACAGCACCAGGTCCGACCATATCGTCACGGTTGAAGACCCGATCGAATTCCTGCATCGGCACAAGAAGTCCTTGGTGACCCAACGCGAGGTGGGGCACGACACCGCGAGCTTCGCAGCCGCGTTGAAACATGTACTGCGGCAAGACCCCGACGTAATCCTGATCGGGGAGCTGCGCGACCTGGAAACCATTCAAGTGGCGCTGACCGCCGCCGAGACCGGACACCTCGTCTTCGCGACGCTGCACACGCAGAGCGCGGCGCAGACGATTGACCGCATCATTGACGTGTTTCCGCCGCATCAGCAGAATCAGGTGCGGGCGCAACTCGCCCAAACCCTGCAGGGTGTTGTCTGCCAGACCCTGGTGAAAATTGCCAATGGAACAGGCCGAGTGGTGGCCACTGAGATTCTCGTGACAACCGCGGCCATTGCCAACCTCATTCGGGAAGGCAAGACGCATCAGATCGAATCCATGATGCAGACCGGCAAGGAGAAGGGCATGCACACCATGGACCAGCACCTCGCCGAACTCGTCAACACCGGGCAGATCACCCGCGCGGCGGCTCTCGGAAAAGCTCAAGACGTTACCGGGCTCGACCTGCTCATTCACCGCTCAGACACAACGGACAATGCTGTGTTTGCCTTCGCGGGCCTTGAAGCCGTTTTCGACGGCGCGCGGAACACCGGCAACCACTCGGAATTCTCGACAGCGGTGCTCTGATGCCCGCAGCGCTGGTTTTCGCGTACACGGGTCGGGACACCGCCGGCAAGAAGGTGAAGGGTCGGGTCGACGGTCAAAACTCCGCGCAGGTCGCCACACGCCTCAACGCCCAGGGCATCGCTCCCGCGTCAATCGTGGAAGCGGCGCCGAACACCGGCATGGGCCGGTCGGTGACAATACCGGGGTTTTCGAGCGGAGTGCGTTTGAAAGACCTCGCCATCCTGAGCCGACAATTCGCGACCATGATCGGGGCCGGGCTGTCGCTGCTGCGGGCGCTCACCATTCTCACCGAGCAAACCGAGAGCAAGCCCCTCGCGAAGGTGCTCGCCCTGGTTCGCGACGACGTCGAATCCGGGCAGTCGATTTCGGAGTCGCTGGCGAAACATCCGCTGGCCTTTCCCCCGATCATGGTCAACATGGTGCGGGCGGGTGAGACCGGTGGATTTCTCGACGGTGCGCTGAACTCGATCGCCGAGAACTTCGAGAAGGAGGTCAAACTCCGCGGCACCATCAAGTCCGCCATGACCTACCCGGTGGTTGTGCTGTCCATGTCGGTTGTGGCCGTGATGATCATGCTGATCTTCATCGTGCCCATCTTTCAGGACATGTTCGCCGGGCTGGGTGGCGCGCTGCCGCTGCCCACGCAGCTGCTCGTCTCGATGTCGCACTCCATGGTCTACGTGGTGCCGATCGGCCTCGTGCTGGGTGTCGCGTTCTCCCTGTGGTGGCGCGCCAATAAGCGCACCGATCGGGTTCGGCGTCTGCTCGACCCGCTGCGCCTGAAGCTTCCGGTATTCGGGCCCCTGCAAATGAAGATCTCCGTGGCACGCTTCAGCCGCAACTTCGCCAATATGCTCGGCGCCGGCGTGCCCATTCTGCAGGCGATAAAGATTGTGGGGGAGACCAGCGGCAACTGGGCCATCGAGAGCGCTCTCGTGCAGGTAGCCGAAGGCGTGCGGCGAGGCCAGTCAGTCTCGGAGCCGTTGCAGGAATTTCCGATTTTTCCGGCCATGGTCACCCAAATGATCGCGGTGGGCGAGGATGCCGGCACGCTCGAGATGATGCTCGACAAGATCGCCGACTTCTACGACCAAGAGGTGCACACCGCCACCGAGCAGCTCACCGCCATGATCGAGCCCCTGCTGATCGCTTTTCTCGGCGTCGTGATCGGCGGCATGGTCATCGCCCTCTACCTGCCCATTTTCAGCATCGCCAGCATGATCCAGTAGCCCTGGCGCACCAACGGCCCCCGCCGAGGCGGGGGCCGTTGGTGCGCCCGAAAGGGTGACGGTCGACCCATCAAGGTGTAGTCCCTTGTGGGGGTGGGTAATGCCCAAATTACCCGCAAACGCGGGTCATGCATCAGAAATTCTTGCCCCTAATCTGAAGCTCCGGTCGCACCCTCGATCGCAAGTTTCACCGCAAACGGCTTTACCGCAGCACCGTTCACAGCACGACGAGTCCTTACCCGGCTCGCTTTCGCACGATCTACATCCAACCCGAATGGACTCACCATGATTACTCGCCTGCTCGCTTCCCTCAACCTTCGCCGCGCACGCTTCACCGAGAACCAGAGAGGGTTCACGCTGATCGAGCTGCTCGTCGTCGTGATCATCATCGGAATTCTTGCGGCCATCGCCATCCCCGTCTACCTGGGGGTGCAGAACAATGCCAAGGACGCGAGCGTCAAGAGCGACCTCGCCAACGCCAAGACGGCCATCATTGCCCTGCAGACCGAAACCGGCACGATGCCCGTTACCAACGCCAATGCGAGCGCGATCCCCAACATCGCCAACAGTGGCTTCACCCAGGGCATCAACACCGGCGTGATCAAGTACACGAGCACGGGAACCGCCCCGGCCGTTGTGTTCTGCCTCACCTCCACGAGCACGACGAACGCAAAGTTCTACGTCACCGAAACGCTCGGCGCGACCAAGCTTCCGACCGGCACGACAGTAACCGGCTGCACCTTCTAGCTACACTGCCCGGGCCGGGCATCGCGCAAGCGGTGCGCCGGCCCACGGCTGTCGGCCCAATCTCGACACAGCGCCGCGTCAGCGCCGCGCGAACATCCGCGAACATCCGCGAACATCCGCGAACACCCGCGAACACTCGCGAACACCCTCACACGACCCCCACCCGAAGGAGGTTCTCGTGCGCCTGAACCGCCAACCCACCGACGCGGGAATCACCCTCATCGAGGTGCTCGTCGCGATGATGATCTTCGCGATCATCGCCGTGGGTGTGGGCTACGGACTGGTCACCGCGCTCTACCTCGGCCACGACGCCCGGTCACGGGAAGCTGCGGTCAACCTGGCCGCACAGGAGATCGACCTGGCCCGCACATCCAGCAACGTCTTCACCGTGCTCAGTCGCGATACCACCGTGGTGCAAAACGGCACCACCTTCACGGTGCACCGCGCCACCGACTGGGAAACCACCAGTGGCGCCGACGGCAACTGCGGCTCAGGCGGCGGTCAGCTGCGGTATCGCCGCGTCAACGTCACCGTCACCTGGGACAGCATGCGCGCCACCACTCCGGCCGTGCGTGCCGACAGTGCTCTCGCTCCCGGCAGCCGCATCAACGATCCTGACCTCGGCACCATTCTGGTGTCCGTGCTCACTGCCTCCGGCGGTGGTGCTGCCGGAGTCACCATCTCGGCCGTTCCGGGGTCGGTGCCCAACGGTGCCGTCGCCCTCACCGAGGCGCCGGCGGCCACGGACTCCGAGGGCTGCACCTATGTGCTCAAGGTGAAGCCCGGTACTTACGAAGTCTCGGCGTCGCGGCCGAATTACATCGACAAGAACCAGTCGGCCGTGTCGACGGCGACGGCGGGTGTGGTCGCGGGCGGCGCAACATCCGTCTCGTTCGTCTACGACCTGGCGGGAAGCATTACGGCCGACTACGCCACCAACTACACCTCGGGATCGCCGCTGCTTCCCACAAATCTCAGCACTACTTTTCGCAGCACGTATCAGGACTACGCAGCGGTGAACTCGACCAACGCAGCTTCCCAGACCTTTCAACTACATCCCTTTTCGGCCGGCTACGAGGTGCTCGCTGGTACCTACATCGCCGCCACCCCGACCACACCGGGCTGTATCTCGGTCGACCCGACCGCCTGGGATACCCCGGCTGCCGACGGTGCGATCGGCACCCGTGTCGCTCCGGTGGCTACCCTGCCCGGCGACAGCGCCAACGTGGACGTGTCAATGGGAGTGCTCAGCGTGACCGGCCTGGGCGGGCAGTATCTGCGAGCCGTGTCGGCGACCGCCCCGGCCGGTACCGACGATCCGGGTTGCGGTGCTGCGATGAGCTTCGACTTTGGGCAGCTTCCCCCCGATGTCACAACGCAAATCGCGCTTCCGTACGGGTCCTGGAGTCTCTATTTCGGCATCTCAAGCGCGCTGCCGGTGCGTCCCGTTCCCGACCTGAGCCTCGCGATATTGACCCGCGGTGAAACCTCCACCGGGGTCGTCACCCTCGACCCGCGAATGGTCGTGGCGCCTTGATCCGCCGTGCCCTGCGGCGGCTCACTGCAACGCTCGGCGCACGCGACGCGGGCATCTCGCTGGTCGAACTGCTCATCTCGATGCTGCTGCTCGGTGTCGTCATGACGATGGTCTCCGGCCTGTACATGAGCGCGTCGAGCACGCTGCGCCAGGCGCAGGCCCTCACCGGCAACACCCGGCAGGCATCCAACGCCATGAACGAGGTGTCGCGGGTTATCCGGGCCGCCACCGAGAACCCGGTGTCGGGGCAGCCGCTCAACGACCCCGCCCTGGAACAAGCGACCCCGGAGGCCCTCACGTTGTATGCCTATGTCAATCTGGGTATGTCGACCCAGCAGCCGCTGAAAATTCAACTCGCTCTCGATGCCAATCGCCGTCTGGTCGAAACTCGGTGGGCGTCGACGGTCTCAAGCGGCGGGTACTTCACCTTTTCGTCCACGCCCTTCTCGACGCGCATCATTGCCGAGACGGTGGCCCCGAGTGGCACCGCCCTGTTCAGCTACCGCGACGGGGCCGGCGTGCCGATGCTTGGCGCTGCTGGCCTCGGCACCCTTGGCACGAGTATCGAACGGCGCTCCGTTTCTTCGATCGCGGTCAGTCTCACCCTGCAAGCCAGCGTGACGGATGACCGCAGCGCGGTCACCCTGCAAAATACCGTTGGTATGCCCAACGTCACCCTCGGACGGATCACGTCATGACCGGCCGTCGGCATCTGCGACGCAATCGGCTGAGCCTGGGCGATGACCGGCGCCGTGGCCCGCGGCTGCTATCGGAGCGTTTTGGCCTCACCGCCATCGTCGGCGCCTGGCACGCACGCACGGAACAAGAAGAACGGGTTCCGGCGCAGCCCGAACGTGGCGCTGCCCTCCTCGTGGTGATCGGCGTTGGCGTGGTGCTTCTGACTCTCGTGGCCACGGCGATGACGTTTTCGGTCAGCGGCAGCGTCAAGGCGTCGCACGACCAGGATTGGAACGGCGCGATGTCCGCCGCCTACGCTGGTGTCGCCGATTACGAGAGCCGGCTCGCCAACGACAATACCTACTACCAGGTCGGCGACCCCGCTGCCGTGTTCAGCGTCGGCAGCGTGGTCGTAGCGCCGGTTGTCTCTAATGCAGCCTTCGGCCTGGGCGCCACCGGCAGTTGGGCAGCCGTCGCCGGTGGCGACGGTACCGCGTCGTTCCGCTACGAAGTGGATAACTCGGCTTACGCATCGTCGGGCGTGCTGCGCATCCGCTCGACCGGCCGCGTCGGCACCGTGACCCGCAGCATCGTCGCCAATATCAAGCAGCGCGGATTCATCGACTACCTCTACTTCACCATGTATGAGATCCAGGACCCGGCCCAGAGCGGGGTCACCGCAGCCGGCTGTGCCAACACCTATGCCTGGGCCGGTCGGCCGGCCCCGTCGGGCGGAACGAGCGTATGCAGCGACATCGCTTTCGGAAGCGGTGACGTCGTCAACGGTCCGGCGCACTCCAACGACACGATTCGAATCTGTGCGGCCACATTCAATGGCAAGGTCACGACTGGTGACCCGCGCCCGGCCGGATCGAACTACACGAAGCAGAACTCGAACGGAAGCAGCTGCTCGGGGCAGGTCTTCAACGGCGGCGTCCCGACGAACAGCCCGGTGATCGCTATGCCGGCCACCAACTCCTCGCTGAAGAAGGAGACGCGCACGGATGCGGGCGTGGATTCACCCGGATGCCTCTACACCGGCCCGACCAGCATCGTGCTGAACGCGGGCGGAACCATGACTATTCGTTCACCGTGGACCAAAGTCACCCGCGTAGTCGGCGAACCGGCCAGTTCCGGCAGCGACAACGCGGCCTGCGGCATGTCGGGCACCTCGGCCGGCCAGCTGGGGTCGGCGGCCGGCGCCACCGTTCCCGTACTCAACGCCAACCTCTTGTTCGTGCAGAACGTGCCGGTGCGGTCGGCGGACCCGAACTATCGCAGCGCAACGACCTGGCCGAGCGGCCAAAGTGCCACCACCTGCGCGGCCGGCAACGGCATCGGCTACCCGGTGGCCACCGAAAACGTAGCGTCGATCAGCTCGAGCTACGGCTGCCGCAACGGCGACGCTTTTATCAAGGGCGCGCTGAAGGGCACCATGACGGTGGCGACCGATAACTTTCTCTACGTGACCGGCGACATCATTTATTCGGATGCCTCGACCGACGTGCTCGGACTCGTCGCGCAGAGCGCCCTGTGGGTGTGGAACCCCGTGTGCACCGGGTCGGGTGGGGTGACCTGCGTCGGCGGATCGGGCTCCATTCTCCCCGACAACCGGCGTATCGACGCGGCCATGTTGTCCCTCGACCACACCGTGCAGGTGCAGAACTACTACCGCGGTGGCACCCAGGGCGTTCTCACGATTAACGGATCGTTGGCCCAGAAGTATCGCGGCATCGTCAGCAGCGGAAGCAACGGGTACGTCAAGAATTACACCTACGATCAGCGCTTTCGCTATATCGCGCCGCCTAAGTATCTTTCGCCGGTGGCAGCGACCTACGGCGTGACCCTGCTGGTTGAAATCAGCTCGGCATTCACCGCCGATGGAGCCCTGGTGCCCTGATGCGTTTCGCCACCTATATAAAGGAGTGCCCGTCGTGTCCTCAAGCATCGTAGGAATAGATATCGGCTCAACGACGCTGCGCGCCGTTGAGGTTCGTAACCCCGAAAAGGCCAGGCCAACCGTGCTGCGCTACTGCGAGGCTCCGCTGCCCGTCGGCGCAGTGAGCGGTGGTGAGGTGCTTGAACCGCACACGGTGGCAGCCGCGCTCAAAGCCCTGTGGTCCAACGGCGGGTTTCGATCTCGCCAGGTCGTGCTCGGCATGGGCAGCCAGCGGGTGCTGGCGCGCGACCTGAGCGTTCCGAAAATGTCGCTCGCCCGCATCCGCCAGTCTCTGCCCTTCGAGGTGCAAGACCTCCTGCCGGTACCGGTCTCCGACGCCCTGCTCGACTTTTATCCGATCTCCGAGTCCACCACCGAGCATGGCCCAACCGTGAACGGGTTGCTGATCGCGGCAGTCAAGGCCGCCGTTCTCGCCAACGTGTCGGCGGCGCGGCTCGCCGGCCTCACCACGGTCGACGTGGACCTGATTCCTTTTGCAGTGAGTCGGCTCTTGGTCACCCGCCCCGGAACTGAAGGCGTCCTTGCCGTCGTCGACCTCGGCGGCACGACCACGAGCGTGGTGATCACCCGCGATGGCGTTCCACAGTTTGTTCGCATCATCCCCACCGGCGGCAACGACGTGACGCAGGCG
>Ga0314774_1001000_pt1 | contig 19624 bp, 12 predicted proteins | sample MetaGCBIA2018_FD_204515 | JGI IMG/M metagenome (GOLD analysis project Ga0314774, IMG submission 204515) | Cryopeg brine microbial communities from Beaufort Sea near Barrow, Alaska, United States - CBIA 2018 | ecosystem: Environmental > Aquatic > Marine > Coastal | place: USA: Alaska | collected...
TATTTTATTGTAATTTGCTTTAAAGTTGTTCATATATTTAATTGTTTGTTATTCAACTAAATATACGCTTTTTCAAAGCAATGGACAACTTTATTCTATCGATTTATTAATGCACAACGAGTATATTTATTGTTTTTTTAGTTATATTTTTAAGTTATTCTAAATTAGTCTCAGAAAAAATTTGTTATTTTATCTTATTTTCATAAAATAAGGGAGTCTTTGTAACGGAGTAGAAACCTTTATGGTTTTACCGCCATTATAAACTGTCCCATCATCACCTCTCCATTATTTATTCTCATTCAATTCTTCTTTATTTTTTGAGAAAAAAAATTCATATTATAAAATCACTAACCCAAGATAAATTAGTACGCGGGTTAGTGTTAAAAACTAAAACAAACTCTAAACTAACTTTTTTCAACCTTTTATTATTTATGCTGTATTTTAATATCAATCGTCGTTTTCGTCTGGTACTTGTGTTTTGTTTGAGACTAATCTACTTAAGATTAATCCAAGACAGAATAGTCACAAATGTATTTTACAGTTCCTTATTCTAAGAGTATTTTTAGTCCATTTATAGGGTAAAACTGTTTCAAAAAGTAAAAAATGTAAATTTTGAGGTATGTAACTTTATTAAAATGGAATTTTAAAAAGTGAAGTGCGTTCAGTTTAGAATAATTAATACGAAATAAACAAAACAATGATTTCTTATATCATTTTGAATCTAAATATTATTTCTAACCCGTTGTGTATTATTATTTAAAATATAAAAGTTGTTCACCTTACTGATAACGAGTATTTTTTTAAACTATAAAACACAATATATGAACAACTTAAATATAAATTACGCAAGAGTTTTAAGATCTTAAAACAAGAATACGATAGAAGATAACTACACTGACTAATTAGTCGATCCTTAAAAAGCTCTTTTTAACCAAAATATTTTATAAATCATTAATTCAAGTAAGGAATATAGTTCTTGAAAAAATTGACAATAAGATAATTTCCATTTGTTCATCATTCTTTTGAAGTTAAATGCAGCTGCGGCAAGCATAATATTGATGTTATCACCCACAGTTCCCTTGTAGAAGTTTCTTCCTAATAGATGGTCTGTTTTAAGATGTCCGATTACGGGTTCTATTGCGGCTCTTTTCTTATGCGCTTCTTTTAGTTTTTTCTGCTGATACTTTGTTTGGGTCTTGTCATTGAAGGGTTTTGGCAACTGAATTTGTGTCTCTCCAATTTGTTTTCGGCCTCTATAACCTCGGTCAACTGCGGCTTTTTTTGGAGCTTTTCCAACCAATCTTTCTGTTTGTTCCAGTGCGGGTTCCAAGGTATGACCATCAAATTCATTTCTAAAACCCATTGCACCAACAATCACACCTGTATTTTGGGTGTAAACAAAAGATGCTTTATTGCCAAATTCAAATTTTTTATGTTCTTTTCCTTTAGAGATACACAGTGTTTCAGGTTCGTGCAGAGAATAAATTTTGTTTTTGCTTGTTCGTTTTTGAGCTAGAACCCGTTTAAATAATTCAATATCTGTAAGATAAATGGAGTCGGGTTTTAGATTTCTCTCTAATTCACGAACCAATCTTCCTGCAATGGTTCTAACTTTTTTGTCTGCTTTTTTTGCTTTTGATTTATTTCTTGGATGATTTCTGAAGCGCTGGTCCACGCCTAATTTTTTCAGCGTTCTGGTGTAGGTCTGACGAACTGAAAGTTGTTCCTTCTTTGCTATTGCTAGACACTTTTTGATGATCTTTTTATGCAACTTTGCATCTGTAGGATAGGTGATATTTTTCTCCTGGACAGTGGTGTCAACACTAACTTGATCGTCATTGCTGTCATTGCTGTCATTGCTGTCATTTCCATTAATACGGATGCTCTCTTTTAAAATTAACTCTATTCCCGATTCTCCAATGCGTTTACGAAAATGAACAAGTTCGGAAGCTTCACAAGGTTCCATAGAACTAAATTCTTGCTGTCCGCAAAAATATTGATAGTAAAGATTTTCTGCCCATTGCTCAACAATACTTTCGTCCGAAATATTTCGAATATGCTTCAAAATCAACAGCCCGACCATTAATCGAATTGACTTTGCGGGGCGCCCATTATCCTCACAATAAAGTGGACTAAATTCATTTTCAAACAGCTGCCAATGAACTTTATTTGACAAAATGTAAAGAGGATGTTTTTGGTTTAAAGTATCTTCTAAAGTGAAGAAAAAAACTGGATTGATTCTTTATTTTTGGCTTGGCTAACATAAATTTTAATTGCAAGGTTTATGTTATAAAAATACAAAATCTTGTAGATTTAAACAAGAAAATATCAGGTTAATTTATTAATAATCTATGTGTTAAATAGTTTTTAAGGAACAACTAATTAATACATTAATAAATTTGTCTTTATAGAAATATTCACAATATTAAAATCAGCATTATTCAAAATGTATACTATGGACATTGGACATGGTCCTTTCTAATTTGGGAAGGCGAAACGCCAAAGGTTTCCTTAAAGCTTCTTCCAAAATATTTAGGGATGCTGAAACCTACCATATAGGCCACTTCATCAATGCGAATATCTTTATTGTCAATAAGAAGCTGTTTTGCCCTTTTCATTCTCATATTGTGTAATATCTCTTTGCCAGATTGCCCCGTTAAATTTTTAATTTTTCTGTAGAAGTTGGAATGACTCATGCCCATTTCGGTTTCTATTGAGTTTACACTAAATTCAGAATTAGGGATGCCCTTTTCAATGACTTCCATCAGTTGGTTTATGAACTTTTCATCAAGGGACGTCACCGTAACATCGGTAGGTTTCAAAGACCATTTATTTTCTTGAAAAATTTTTCTTAAGTTTTCCCTAGACTGTAGTAAGTTTTTAATTCGGATAACTAAATAATCCATGTCAAAAGGCTTCGAAATATAATCATCGGCACCCGTTTCTATGCCCTCATATTTAGTTTTTGTATCGGCCTTGGCTGTAAGTAAGATAACAGGGATGTGGCTTGTTTTTATATTAGATTTGATGTGTTCGCAAAATTTTATACCATCCATGTTAGGCATCATTACATCACTTATGATAAGGTCAATTTCATGTTGTTCAGCCTTATCGATACCATCCAAACCATCTTCAGCCTCTAAAATATTGTACTCTTTTTTGAGTTCCATATTTATATATTTTCTCATATCGGCATTATCCTCAACTATTAATATGGTTTTGGCGGCCTCGTCATGCATTAGGGTATTTTCATTTTGGATTTCAGGATCGTTTATGTAAATATCTTCTTGACTTCCAATTGTTTTCTGGGCTCCTAATGTCATAAAGTTAATATCAGGAATATAAAAACTTATGGTGGTTCCAATATTTTCTTTACTTTCTGCTTCAATAAATCCACTATGGGCTTCAATGAGTTGCAGCGTATGTGATAACCCAATACCATAACCTTTTTCGGCTTGGGAATTGTTTTGGTAAAAACGCTCAAAGATTTTGGTTGCTTGTTCTTTTGAGAACCCAATACCGGTGTCACTTATTGCAATTTTAACGAAAGAAAGAAAGTTGGAATCTTTTAGTATGGCTTTTGCTTGTCTATTTACTTTTTGAATTGAAATAGTTATTTCACCTTTGTCGGTATATTTCAATGCATTTGAAATGATGTTAAAGTAGACTTTAGCAATCATCATTGGGTCAAAACTAATTATTATTTCATAAGGATCACTGTTTATATTTAAATGAAGGCCTTTTTTACGAATGGCATAAGTGAAATGGTCTACTTCTTGCTTTGTAAAGGCCACAATGTCTTGTGATTCAAATTGGGGAGATAATTTGCGGCTTTCTGCCTTTCTCACATCCAAAAGTTGCTCAACTAAATAATTCAATCGTATGACATTTCTTTTAATAATATCTAATTTTTCTTTTACGTTTTTGTTTAAGGACTTTTTCTGTAGAATACTATCTAGGGGGCCTTTTATCAATGTGATGGGCGTTCTTAAATCATGAGAGATATTAATAAAAAATTCGATCCTTAGTTTTTCTAGTTCTTGTATTTTGTTTCGGTGTTTCTGTTCTAATAGCAGTTTATTTTTGGTCGTATATCTAATAATTGTGTAATATGAAAAATGAATGAATATTAATACGGCTATCAGCAGATAGATTACGTAAGCATACCATGTGTAGATAAAGGGTGTTTTAATGTGAATAAATATCTCTTTAGAACCGTCTTCCCATATACCATCATCATTGGTCGATTTTACCTTGAATGTATATTTGCCATATTTAAGGTTAGTATAGTTGGCATTTCTGTTTGAGGCATCTGTGAAATTCCAGTTTTTATCAAATCCTTCCAGAATGTAGGAGTATTTAATTTTCCCTGAATTAGGATATAGCATGGAAGAAAAATCGAAGGCAATATTGTTTTGGCTCGGTGCTAAAACAATGGTATCTGTAACGGTAATGCCTTTGGTTAAAATTACGCTGTTGTCCACAGTTTGTCTTGCACGAACACGTTCACCAAACAAATAGAAATTAGTAATATTTGTATGTGGATTTTTGTCACTTTTTGTTATTTCATGTGGATAAAACGATGTAATACCGTTAATCCCTCCCATAAATATTTCGCCATCTTTTGCTTTATGAACCGTATGCTCCGAAAATTCTTTACTCTGAATACCATCGCTTTCTGAATAATTAATGAATTTCGCTTCTTTTTGTATGAATTTTGAAAGCCCGTTGTTAGTACCAATCCACAGATTTTGTTGCTTATCTTCTGTGATAAGTTGGATCATATTATTGGGTAAACCGTCTTCCTTAGTGTAGGTCTTAAATGATATTTTGCCGGTAACGGAATCACGAATCATTTTATTTAGTCCTTCATAGGTGCCAATCCAAAAAACGTTGTTACTGTCTTTAATAATCGAACGAACGTAATTATTACTAATGGAACCGTCTTTTCTGCTTTTTTTAAAGACCTGTATGTCCGTAACATCTTGATCCTCATTTAATTTAAGGATATTCAGTCCCCCGCCCTCTGCACCGAGCAGTAGTTCATTCTTTTCCTCATCATAAAACAGTGTTCGGCAGTTTTTTCCAGAAATCGCAGGGGTTGAGTTTTTTGTGTATTCTTTGTCAAAAACAATGTCATCATTGATTATTTTAAACCGAATCAATCCTACCAATGAAGCTACCCAATAATAATCCTTTTTGCTTTTTGTAATAAAAAAACAAGCATGTTGTTTGCTTTCTTTACTCAGTATATTTAGTCCACTTTTTGTTTCCTCTACCAAGTAAAGGCCATTGGAGCTACAAATAAACTTCTTTTTTTTATTGTAAGATTCTATAAAAAAAACAGATTGGGTCTCGAAACCAACTTTTTGAGATTTTTCAGAATTTTTATCCAATATAAATAGGCCATTGTTGTGTGTACCGGTCCAAATTTTATGGTCGTCTACATAAACAGCGCGTATAAAATTGGGGTTAGGCGTTAGGCTCGTAGAACTGTTTAGATTGTAATGCCTGAACTTTTTTTGGTTTGGATCATAAAAATTAAGGCCTGAACCTATGGTTCCAACCCATAGAATATTATTGTCTGAAACATACAGCGAATGAATTAAGTTAGAGTTTAAGCTGTTCGGATTGATAGGGTCGTGCTTAATATGCTCAAATTTGATGTCGTTTTGGTTTAATTGATCTGATGTGATAAGATTTAAGCCATTATCGAACGTGCCTATCCAAATGTTGCCCTCTTTATCCGAGGTTATGGCGGAACATTTTGAAGAAGATGGCCCTTTATTGGTGCCGTTGGATGAAAAAGGCACCTTTGAATTATCAGCATGCCGATATCTAATAACACCATTGTTGGCATAACATATCCATAAATTGCCATTTGTATCTTCTTTAATGCCGGTAATAGGTAGTTTTGAATTTAGGAGTGGCGTTTCAATAGTAACGACATCACTATTGTGGGATTCAATGATGATGCGAGCAACTGTTGTTGCAGTAGCTATCCAGATACCTCCATGGACGCTATTTTCCAAACCGATTATGGTGGTGTAATTATTTCCCTCAAATAAGTTAGTACTAATTGGTTGTAAGGTCATCTGGGTAGGATCTGTTACATTTCCATCAATGGACAGACGGAACAATCCTTTATTGGTGCCAATAAAAAGATATTCTTGATAAACCAAAAGCGTGTTGATGGATAAGTTTTCAGTATTATTGGCAAAAGGTATCTGGTAGATCAGCTCACTGTATGGATCATACATATTTAAACCATCGTCCGTACCTATCCATATACGCTGCCAACGGTCTTCAGCTAAGCTTCTAATCGTATTGTTGCTTAAATAGTTCAGCTTGTTCTTTTTGGTATTAAAAATTTTAATGTTGTAGCCGTCAAACCTATTCAATCCATCAACAGTTCCAAACCAAATGAAGCCTTTGTTGGATTTTAAAATGGAATATACCTCACTTTGGGAAATACCATCTTTGCTCGTTAAACTGTGGAATTTTCTGGTTTGAGATAAGCTGTTAACGCCGTGTAATAAAAAAAAAATAATTAAAATATATTTTCTCATGTCATCCTTCAATCTGTGTTTACAATAATAGATAATTATTCCGATATATAGTTCCTAAAGGTATGGATTTGAATTGTGGTGACAGATTTTACCCATAAAAAAAACATTTTTCCATCAAGATGGACAATAGAATATGACTTTATGGAATATTTGAGTCCATTAAATAACGGAGAAAAGAGCTAAACTTGATTATGAGAGATACACTTTATAAACTTTGTCAAAACAAAACTATTTTAAGTAAAATGAAATTACACAGTCTGTTCTTAATGCTATTTTTTCAAGGGATTGGTTTGATGGCTCAAAATGCAAAACATGTTGAATTGGATATGATGCCCGGGGAATTTTGGTGGGCCGGATTGAGTTCGTTAGGACATGAAACACCTTATACCGAAAGTACAATTTCCTCAATAGATATGTGGGGTGATAATAAAGGTAATCAGGCACAACCTCTTTTATTATCCAATAAAGGGCGCTATGTGTGGAGTGAGGAACCAATTGCATACGATTTTAATAAAGGAAAATTAACGGTTACCGTAAGAGAAGGGAAAATTTTATCGGGAATGGCAGGTACTAATTTGCGTTCTGCTTATGAATATGCCGTTAAAAACTTTTTCCCTCCAAACGGTGAGATTCCTGCAGAACTGATGTTCACCCATCCCCAATATAATACTTGGATAGAATTGGTTTATGATCAAAATGAGGAGGATATATTGAAGTATGCACAATCGATTATTGATAATGGGTATCCTCCGGGGGTATTGATGATTGATGATAATTGGCAGGAGAATTATGGTGTATGGGAGTTTTCATCCCGTCGTTTCAAAGACCCTAAAGGTATGATAGAAAAACTCCATGCTATGGGGTTTAAAGTTATGCTCTGGGTTTGTCCATTTGTTAGTCCAGATTCTGAGGTTTTCAGGGACTTAGCCGAAAAAGGGATGCTTCTTTTAGATTCTCAAAAATCTCAGGACATTCTTTGGGCCAATACCAAGAATAAAGCTGCTATTATTCGGTGGTGGAATGGTGCTAGTGCTGTTCTAGACCTCAGCAACCCAAAAACACAAAAATGGTTCAAAGATAAATTGGATCACTTAGTTAATGAATACAAAGTGGATGGTTTTAAGTTTGATGCAGGAGATGCGAGGTTTTATACGGGTGGTGTAGTATCTTTTAAGAAAAGTACGCCAAACGACCATACAACTTATTTTGCAGAGTTGGGGCTTAATTACCCTCTAAATGAGTATCGGGCATCATGGAAAATGGCAGGTTTGCCTTTAGCGCAGCGTTTAAGAGATAAAAAACATAATTGGAATGATTTGCAAAAACTGGTAGCCGACCAAATGTCGCAAAGTATCATGGGGTATGCCTATACCTGCCCGGATATGATTGGTGGAGGAGAGTTTTCCTCTTTTCGCAACCTTTCAACCATAGATCAAGAACTTATAGTGAGGTCAGCCCAGGTTCATGCCTTGATGCCCATGATGCAGTTTTCTGTGTCGCCATGGCGTGTGCTGTCTAAGGAAAATGCGGAAATTTGTCGCCAAGCGGCCCTTTTGCATACCCAAATGGGTGAACATATTCTGAAGCTAGCGAACGATGCGTCAAAAACTGGGGAGCCTATAGTTAAGCCAATGGCTTTAGCTTTCCCTGAAAATGGGTACGAAACCATCAAAGATCAATTTGTGCTAGGCAATGATATCATTGTAGCACCTGTGTTGGAGAATAAAGCACGTACTAAAAAGGTTGTGTTACCTAAAGGTAAATGGAAAGCAGATGATGGGAAAATTTACAAAGGGGGAAAGACCATTGTTGTAGAGGCACCATTAGAGCGATTGCCTTATTTTAAAAGGGTTAATTAAAATGATAAAGACTTATAATTCTAATAAAAATAATCAAATGAAAATAGCAAATTTTTTTCTAGTACTTTTTTTGGTGACAATACAAAGCTTTTCCCAAGAGCAAAAGCCTAATGTGCTCATGATTGCCGTTGATGATTTGAATGACTGGGTTGGTATCTTTGGAGGTAACCAATATGTTAAAACACCAAATATAGATAAGCTCAATGCTAATGGGGGCATGGCTATGTTTAAAGCTCACTCCCCAGCCACCGTTTGTGGGCCCTCTCGATCTGCGATATTAACCGGAGTAACACCTCACAAAACGGGGGTTTATGGAAATACTAATAATTTGAAGAACGCACCGAAGGCTAAGGATTTGGAAACCATGCCGGAATATTTTAGTCGTAATGGTTATCATACTATTTCTATGGGTAAAATTTTTCATAAGCACCCCATTCCCGGAACGAAAAAAAAAGATGAAGGTCAATGGGCCTTTAATGAATGGCATCCAGACTTTAAATCGGCGCCTACTATTAGCAAAAAACGGCCAGTCAACCAATTACCTAATTTGCCAGGAGAGAAACCATCTTATCACTATAGAGCATTCGATTGGGGTCCAACAGTAGGTAATGATGAAACCAAAATGAAGGATTATAAAACTGCGAAATGGGCGGCAGACCAATTAAACACTCGTAATTTTGATGGAAAGCCATTTTTTATGGCCATTGGGTTTAGCAAGCCACATCTTACCTGGTATGTCCCTCAGAAATATTTCGATATGTATCCCCTGGATGAAATTAAATTACCCGAAACGATGGCAAACGATCTTGAAGATATATTGGATAGAAAGGGTAAGGTTGCTTACCAGCCTGGAAATTCATGGTTAAGGGCTGAAAAATATGGGCGACACAAAGAAGCGGTCCAGGCTTACATGGCCACCATTACTTTTGTGGATGATTGCTTAGGTGTCCTGTTGGATGGTTTATCCAAAAGCAAGTTTGCAGATAATACCATTGTGGTACTATGGGGCGATCATGGATGGCATTTAGGTGAAAAACAGAAGTATGGTAAAACCTATTTATGGCAAGAAGCATCTAGAGTGCCCTTAATGGTTAAAGTGCCAGGTATCACGCCCAACAATAAAAAGTCTAATGGTGTTGTGAATCTCATCGATTTATACCCAACGCTCATTGATTTGTGTGGCTTGCCAGCGAATCCTTTGAACGATGGACGAAGCTTTTCCAAACTGATACATAACCCTGATATGACATGGAACGAGCCTACTTTAACTACAAATGCTTATAAAAGCCATCGCATTTATGATGGAAGATATAGTTATATCAATGTGCAAGGTAAGGGAGTAGAAGAACTTTACGATCATGAAAAAGATCCCATGGAGTTTACAAACCTAGTTAAAGATTCTGCTTATAAGCAAGTAAAGGAAAGATTAAAGGCCTATTTGCCAAAAACAGATGAAAAGGAGGGGCCAAGAAATGCGCCGAAATAATAAATGGCAATTAATAACCACATAGGTTTGAAAAAAAATATGGACAGTTCACAGAATTCGATATTTCAAAAAATGGATCAGGAGGTATTTCGGTACTTATCAATTTTAGTGGTACTCTTTATCGGGACTAAAGAGGTTAATGCTCAAGAAGTGGAGACTTATCCCTATTGGCCCGAATACAACCATCTCGCAGTAGCGGATTTGGATACCATACAGGCTCAGCCATGGATCAATAATGACCACGTAATTAATGGTTGGGATTGGTCGCTTCCAGAGTTTATTGAGCCCTCTCCAAAATCTTTGGTGGGTCTACAGCGCATCATTGGATTAGATAAAGCCTACCAACCGATCGACCTGAAGTTCAAGTCCAATGCAGTGGGCATCCTATGGGTTAAATGGCGTGATATCGAGCCCACAATGGGAAACTATAACTTCAAGCCCATCATTAAACGTATCAAACAGGCCAATAGCGTAGGTTTCGATATCATTCTCCGCATCCTTTGCCATACCAAAGCAAGAGGTTATGATGATAAGGCAATAAAAAAAGGAGAAGCGCCGCTATGGTTGGAAGATTTGGGCGTTAACCTGCTGCAGCCAAGGGATAGAAGCAAATATCCAAATGACAATTTGAATTTTGATCCTGCCCATCCAGCGTTCCACGAGCGCTACCTGAAGCTTATAAATGAACTAGCCAAGAGCGGTATCCCCAATATGGTTAAAGCGGCATATGTTGGTTACGCTTCACACAGTTTTGGTGATGAGGGTATCGGGCCCTATGGGGAGCAGAACAGTAAAGCAAACGATACCGTTCAACACGTAAGGGAGCGATTGAATGCTTGGCAAACCGCTTTTACCGGTATGGAAAATAAGGTCTTTATGGGTGGTTCGGTCGACTATGGTTTTGAGAAAGGCTTTGGTGTACGCAGGGGGTTTGTAGAGATGTATCTGTACAACATTCCCAACCGACCTCTGGCAATATATTGATGATAACGGCTACCTGTCGGTAGATGAGCAAGCACCAATCCTTAGTTACAACTGTTTTAACGGAGAGGTCAATGAAGAGTATGAAGAAGCTTGGGCCACGAAAGCAAGGGGAAATCGGTTTGGAACCAGCACGGTTTCATTTCCGTACCGGTACTTCACGAGTACTCTACGTGCCTTTCAGATGCGCTGCACCTATATCCACACCACGGGCCATTTGATTCCAAAGATGTTGCCTTTCTTATCACAAGAGCTTGGGCGCACGGTTACCGATGCCCCTGATGTATGGGCCTTTTTAAGGACCAGTTATATAAAAGCCAACAATTATGCTAGCAAAGACTATCGCGGTAGGGTGCAAAGCGATTTGGAAAAAGCGGAGGGGATTGAGACCAAAAGCTTTGAACGGTGGCTGTACCAACGTGATGCTCCTGGCTATGAAACACAACCAGTAATTAAGATACAGCAAGCCATAGAAATGTGGATGGTACAACCTGATAAGTATTACGATTATATAGCTAGAGCCGGGAAAAAGATTGGTTTTGACATTGATGACCGTTGGCATAATTCAAAAGATAAAGTAGCCATTAAAGTCACTTATTTTGATAATCATGCAGGTGAGTTGAAGTTTAAATACAATGGTGGTGATGCATTTAGGTCGCTAACACTGTCTGGAGACAATAAACTAAAAACGGCGACTTTCTTTATTGATGGCATCCGAGCTAATAGTATGGATCGTGGCTTTGATTTTACACTAGAAGCAGACGACAGTACAGAGCAGATTGTGGTATCTATGGTTCGTGTTATAGATTCAAAAAAATAGAAAATTATTAGTCATAAAAAAGTAAATAAAAATAAGTTTCAAATAGCTCTTTCTGGGGTTTTTCGTAACAGGCTATAACAGACATAACGAATTAACGACTTTGAAGACAATATTGAGAAATGAATTTTTAAAATTAAAATAAAAAAATAATGCCAAAATATAACGTTGTCAAAATGATACCTAAAATGTTGTTGTTATTGATACTCATTTTTTGCATCATGTATGTTTTTTATGAGGATATTATTTTTTAATGATGTTCAAAATATAAGTAGTCGTTCCTTGAAAACTATTTAACATATTGGTTATTAATAAATTAACTTAATATTTTCTTGTTTAAATCTACAAGATTTCGTATTTTTATAACATAAACCTTGCAATTTAAATTTATGTTAGCCAAGCCAAAAATAGAGAATCAATCCAGTTTTTTCTTCACTTTAGAAGATACTTTAAACCAAAAACATCCTCTTTATATTTTATCTAATTGGATGGACTGGAAACTTTTTGAAAATGAATTTAGTCCTCTTTATTGTGAGGATAATGGGCGTCCAGCAAAGTCAATTCGATTAATGGTTGGGTTGTTGATTTTGAAGCATATTCAGAATATTTCGGACGAAAGCATCGTTGGGCAATGGGCTGAAAATCTTTATTATCAATATTTTTGCGGACAGTAAGAATTTAGTTCTATGGAACCTTGTGAAGCTTCCGAACTTGTTCATTTTCGTAAACGCATTGGAGAATCGGGAATAGAGTTGATTTTAAAAGAGAGTATCCGTATTAATGGAAATGACAGCATGAAGCTGCAAAGAATATTGCCATGTTTTATTCCTTTTTTGCAACCTGCAAGAAAAATGAAATCAATCCCCTAAAATGGCTGTGTTACGTGCTGAAAAATATTAATGACACCAGAATTACGGCACTCCATAAATTACTGCCACAATATATTAGTCCCGATGTGCTAAATTAACGTACTTGCTGGGGTGGATACGTTGCACTTTTTCCTTTTGTGTAGTGTTTGTCTATAATACGGCTTATTTTATCCCAGTCTAAAAGTGTATTGATTTGGTTGAAAAATACCGTTTTGATCTTTCGTGAACGTAAATCACAAATGCTGTCTGCTAAAGTTGGGTTTTTTACTAGTTTCATAACTCTAAAATACAATTTAATATCCTTATAACCATATGGTTAACCATATTTTTTTGTCTTTTTTTGTAAAAATTTACCGTGCAACGGTCTTAAATAAGTAACACTTCAGCATATCTAAATACAGGCCAGTTTATTTCGTGGTCTCTTAAATTGAACGTCAAAAATAATTTCATCATTATTTTTATTTTCAACAATGAACGCATCAGGAAAATAGTCGTTTAATCTATACTGACCCGAATTAATTACTTCACCAGCAAATTCCCTTGCCTTAATAAAATCATCCATTCCATCCCCTGTTCCATCGCGTTTTGCCATACTTCCGCGAGTAAGGTAAACTTTTGAAAGTAGTGTTTTCGCTGCCCCTACAGTTACTCTTCCGTTTTGGGTCTCACCTTTATTATCAAGATGTTCAATACAAAATTCAAGATCTTCAATTATTTTTCCATTAATAAAAGATACCGGATCTCTAGGAACTTGTAGGTTATTTAAAGAACTCGTTTCCGTTTCCATATAAGGTACATCTCCAAAATAACGAATAAGGTTAAAATACAATAAAGCCTTTAAAAATTTAGCCTCCGAAATTAGCGTGTTTTTTCTATCTTCATCCATGTCAATGCCAGGAACATGCGTAATAACAGCATTGGCTTCATTAATCCCTTTAAAATGATCCTCCCAAATTTCCATTATATCAGGATTCTCTGCAGTGAAAGAATAAGTTCCTAGACCGCCGTAAGTATTCCAAGTTGCAGTACGAATAATGTCTGTTACTAAATATTGTTGCTTATGACCGTAAACACCACTACGTTGTAAAGCATTGTATGCTCCTACGACTGCTGCTTCAGCGTGATCTGCATTTTGATAAAAATTCTCTGGTGAAGCTTGCGATTTTGGAAATTCCTCTAAGAATTCATCGCAAGAAACAAATGTAAAAAGCGCTAGTAGCACATTACTAACCCTTCTTACTGCAAAATAAAAACTAGTCAACCATACAGTTAAAGCATATTGTTGAGTCTTAGTAAGTCAGTTTAAGTTCTCGAGTATCTTAATTTCATTTTTATTCAAGATTTATATCATAGAACTTATTTCTACCTTCAATATTCTTTCAATAGAATTTTGCTGTTTCAAAAAAATCATTATTCTTGGAAATTTCTGAATTTTTAATATTTTTTACATACATCCATGAGTATCGTAGGAAGAATGATTTACTTATGTTTATTGTTTAATATTTTTTCTATTCTGTTATTGCATATAAGTAATTTTATCGTCTTCTGCATTTTGCTGCACAAGTTCTAATAAAATTCAAGTAATAATTACTTATTCTACTATATCTTTTACTTCTTTGGAATAGTTTTTATCATTTTATAAATTAAATGCCATAAACTCAAGATATATAATATTACTAGTAAGATAAGAGCCCTATAATAAAGTATTTAATTAAAAATTAACATTATTTAAGAATAGTCCAATTTAGAGAAAAATAAACTCTCTAAATTGGACTTCTTCAATTAAACTAACTCAAATTATTACTAATTATTTTATTGATGCTATTAATACCCAGGATTTTGTGTAAGATTTGGATTCTTTGCAAGCTCAACAGCTGGTATTCTCCACCACTGATGATGAGGTTTCGTATTTGCAGCCAACAAAGGAAGTGAACCAGCAACAGAGTTAACCGCTGCCTTCATAACCTCAAAGCCCCAATGCCATAAATAATACTTACGAACACCTTCAGATGCAAGTTCCCATCGGTTTTCATCCTGAACTGCTTTTCTGAATTGGTCTTTAGATAGACCAGAAAGTGCGTGGGTATTGTCACCAAAGGCCCTTTCCCTAATTCTGTTAATGGCATTATATGCTACTCCAGTTGGTCCATTCAACTCATTTTCTGCTTCAGCCAAAATTAAATATAGCTCTCCTAAACGTTGTAGATAAACACTTCTTGAACCGTCGTTTGGTGAAGAGTCAAAAGCTGCCCATTTTAAAGGGTAGTATCCGCTTCTCCCCTTGAGAGCCGAACCACACGACCCACCGCCAGTCATTTCAAATCTGGTACCGTCTGTAAAATCAATATAATGCCATATCAAATCTTTACGCAAATCACCTGGTTGGAAACTATCATAATGCTCTTTTAGCACTTGAAGGCTTCCCCATCCTTGAAAAATCCCTCCAGGACTTCGGGATTCTACGTCTGTAACTAACAGACTATCAAGGGGTCTAATTATTTTTAATCCTGGATTTGCTTCTAAAATTTTTGCAATAGCTTTGCCATCGCTTTTAGTTTGTGGAGACACGTGTGTTTGTATTCTTGAACCTTTAACATTCGCTAATTTAGGAACAACATGGATCATTTCACTGTTGAATGGATTTCTATAATCATACAACTCTTTTAAATTATCAATCAATGCATGAGGCGAATTATTTATCACATCACTAGATAAGTCCTTAGCTCCCTGGTAGTTATTGTTAAACAAATAAACCCTAGCTAATAACCCTTTGGCCATCCATTTAGTTGCACGACCTTCTTGTGATACCGTAGAAGGCAATTTATTTGATGCATCAATAAGGTCAGTAATAATCTGTTGTCTTACATCTGCCGATGAGGAATTACGCAACTGTTCTACCTCTTCTATATTAAGTTTACCCAACCAAATAGGCACATTACCCCAGTACATATTCAGTCTATAATAATAATAGGCACGTAAAAATTTAGCTTCCCCTACTATTCTTTCCTTAAATTCTGTTGAAAATTTCTCTGAACTTTCTATTCTAGAAACAATGGTATTGGTAGCACCTATTGCCTCATAAATTACTCTCCATACTTCGTTGTCAGGTTCAAATGTATCTAGCTGACCATCTCTCATTTGGTGTACACGACCACTTCCAATATCAGTTCCACTTCCACCTGAACGGATCATTTGATCATCCGCAATATCTCTATTATGCATGAAACTATATGCACCATAAATAGCAGATTCTACTTCTGCCTCCGTATTGAAATAAACATCAGGATCAATAAAACTTTTTGGTTCTTCTAATAAATCATCGGCACATGAAAACGTGATACCTAACAAAACGATTAATAAATATTTTAATTTCATAAATTTAGTTTTTTAGTTTAAAATTCTGCTTTTATACCTAATAAAAAGACTTTAGCTTGAGGATAGCCATTCTTATCAAAACCTCTTCTTGTCGCATTTGTACCCTCACTGTTTACATCAGGACTAAACCCTTTATAACTTGTAAAAGTAAGCACATTAGTTGCTGAACCATAAATGCTTAGACTTTTAAAAGTGTTTTTGAAAGCATTTATTTTATACTGAATATTGATATTCTTCAACCTTAGGTATGAGCCATCGGAAATGAAAAAGGAATTACCTACTCCAGCATTCATTGAAGTATAACTTTCCCATAATAAGATAAACGCCCCAGTACCTGCTCTAGGTATGTTTGTATTTGTATTTTCTGGTGTCCATCTATCACGTAAACGTCCATATGCACCTGTAGTATGTCCAGTTAGGTAGTCACCTCCGTCAAGATCATAGATATCATTACCTACACTAAAGTCAAAAAATGCACTAAATGTAAAATTCTTATAAGTCAACACATTGTTCCATCCTCCATAAAAATCAGGGTTAGGATTACCTATAATCTGCCCATCGTTAGCATCAATAGTACCATCTCCGTTCAAATCTTCAAATTTAGGTTCTCCTGGCAAATGAGCTCCCAAAGCAGCATCATCCGTCTGCCATAAACCAATAAATTTTGGGCCATAAAAAATACCAACTGGCGCTCCTTCTATTATCCTTGATCCTATTCCGTTCTCGATATAATCCACATCGCGCGATAACTGCAATACTTCATTTTTATTTGAAGAAAGGGTTAAAGTAGATGACCATGAAAAATCACTATTATTAATAATAAATCCATTAATAGATAAATCAATACCTTGATTTTCAATAGAACCAACATTTTCAAGTCTTGTTTCAAAACCGGTTTGAAACGCTAATTCTCTTGCAAGCAAAAGGTCATCGGTATTTTTTTTATAATAATCAATTTCAAAATTTAGTCGATTATTAAATAGTCCCAACTCAAGACCTATATCTATTTGACTAGTTACCTCCCAAGTTAAATCTGGCGACGCAGCCAGCCCGGGATTGACACTAACTACTTCAACACCTCCAATATAATTTGTTCCTGTATTAAGCCTTGCAAGCGTAGCATAGGGGTCAATAGATTGGCTACCTGTTTTACCATATGAAGCTCTTAACTTTAAATTACTAATTGATTCACTGTCTATTAGAAATGATTCCTTAGAAACCTTCCATCCCACAGCTGCAGACGGGAAAAACTGCCACTTATTTCCTTTAGACAATCTAGATGAGCCATCATGTCTACCAGAGAGCGTTAGTAAATACTTATTGTTAAATGAGTAATTTAATCTATAAAGTCCAGAAAGCAATGTCCAATCTGTTTTACCTGAGTTAGCATTTAATTGAGTAGGATCTCCTGTTTCTATCGCATTATACTCCGTAACATCATTTGTAAACCCATAAGCATTGACTCCAAGTTGTTCTAGATCATACTTTTGATATGTCCACCCTCCTAAAATATCAAAACTATGATTTTCAATTTCTTTATGATAATTTATTGTATTTTCATTTTGAATAGATCGTTCTAAACCTATATTTATCGATGCATTTCCCCCTCTGTTCGCTTGAAAGTTTCCCGGATAATTAACGGAGGTATAACTGTTTCGTTTAGAAGAGTTAAAATCAAAGCCAAAGGTAGATTTAATATCAAGACCTTCTAAAGGTGTAAATTGGGCGTAAATATTACCTAAACCCCTATTTGTTAACGTATTATCTTTTTGTAATTGATCTTGTGCTAAAGGGTTATTGAATACCCCTCCATTCTTTTGATTAGTAGAGAAAAACGATCCGTCATCATTATAAAGCGGAGCAGTTGGTAAAACACCACTTCCAAATATGTTAGCCCTTGGGTTTTCTCTATCAGAATAAGCAATATTAATAGATGCGCCAAGTTTAATATTTTTCCCTAATTTCTGATCAAAATTGAAACGTAATTGATAACGCTTATACGATGAGCCTATTTGTATCCCTTCTTGATTAAAATAATTAAGTGATGCAAAATAATTACTGTTTTCAGTGTTGTTGTAAAAACTTAAATTATTACTATTAATTATAGCCGATTGAAATCCAACATCTTGCCAATCAGTATTTGCAACTGCATTAACATCAGGATAAACGACTTCAGTTCCTAATACCTCTGATGCTTCATTGGAAAAAGCAGCAAATTCTGGACCATTTAACATATCAAGTTTTCTGACGGGGCTTTGGATTCCGGTATAGGTATCAAAAGACACACCAAAACCTCTATTCCCTGTCCCTCTTTTGGTTGTAATTAGAATAACCCCATTTGATCCCCTTGAACCATAAATAGCCGTTGAAGCAGCATCTTTCAATACCTCTATAGATTCAATGTCGTTTGGATTAATCGTATTCAAATCACCACCGCCAATAAAACCATCTATAACATAAAGAGGCTCATTTCCCGCACTAATTGAGTTACCACCCCTTATTCTAATTGTAGCGCCAGCACCAGGAGCTCCACTTGTAGTGGTAACTTGCACCCCAGAAATCCTACCTTGTATAGCTTGATCAACTCGGGTTACTGGTTGTTTAGCTATTTCCTTAGCTTTCATGGTTCCTACTGCACCAGTTAAATCTGATTTTTTAACCGCCCCATAACCAACTATAACTACTTCATCCAAAGATGCAATATCTTCTATTAATGTAACATTTAAATTAGCCTGTCCATTTACATAAATTTCTTGAGTTAAAAAACCAACAAATGATATTACTAGTGTCGTATTTTGACCTGAAATGTTTAAGCTGAATTTTCCGTCAAAATCAGTTGATGTAGCAGTTTTTGTATTCTTTTCTAAAACAGTAGCTCCTGGTAATGGCTGCCCATTTTGATCAGTTATTGTACCTGACACTTGGTATTGTTGATTGTTTGCTAATAAATTATTGGATGTTTTCTCTTTTATGTTAATTTTAGAATTTTGGGATACAGCATTTTTAGGTGTTATGGCAAAAACAGTTGCACAAAATAAAAAAATGGTTGTTCGCATAACAGTCATTAACAGTCGCTTTCTGAATAGAAAAAACCGATTAGATAATTCAATTTTCATAAATTTACATGTATTTAATTAGTTAAATATATTTTTTTAAATATTTTTTAAATATACAAGATTATTAATTAAAACGAAGGTGAGATATATACCAGAAAGGGGTAGAAAATTGTTCAGTTTTTAAATAAAAACTGGATTATATGGTTTTTTCATGAACTACACCAAAAAAAAAGTCATTTAGGCGTCAAGTTGCAAAAGCGGTTAAAGTGAACCAGTGAAAACGGAATTTTTTGAGCCAACTAAAAACTCATTTCAGCCTGAGAGATAAAAGGATTTCAAATAATTATTGCTATGCTCACTTTTATCCGCTGTAGGTGGCTCACCTTGTCCACCCTATTCACTCATGGAACTCTTACTCAGTTATTCATGCTTTTCAATGAATCGAACTTGTTTAATTCGTTAATATATTATCCTGTAAATGAACACTTTTATTTATTAAAAATTGCTTTCCGTTCTTCTTTCGTCATGAATACTTTTTTATTCTCAATCTCGTTTGCATTAACGTCAGGTAAGTAGGTTCTTAAATGTTGCTTAATAGACTTTATTTCATCA
>Ga0314774_1001001_pt1 | contig 19605 bp, 15 predicted proteins | sample MetaGCBIA2018_FD_204515 | JGI IMG/M metagenome (GOLD analysis project Ga0314774, IMG submission 204515) | Cryopeg brine microbial communities from Beaufort Sea near Barrow, Alaska, United States - CBIA 2018 | ecosystem: Environmental > Aquatic > Marine > Coastal | place: USA: Alaska | collected...
AAGCGTCAGATCTTGTTTCTCGTATAAAATCAGAAAAATTGCTGCGCGTGATCACATTCAAATGGAAACTTGCGGCAAATAACATGGTACGTGATTTTTAAAATTAGGCTTTTTCTGTCAGCCACTAAATAAGACGTTCACACCTTATCTGAATATGATCAGGTCGTCAAAATACTAATGGTTAAACCGCCACCAGCAGACTAGCACTTCTAAGTTTGTTGAAGTGTCGCCTAAATAAAATGTTTTCTCGACGAAGAGTTGATCCATTTTGTGGTAGGTTAAAGCCTGACTCGATTCAATGAAAGGGAAGATAATGAAGAAATTATTTGTAGTTTGCTTGATGGCTATTCCTCTATTTTTAGTTGGCTGTGAAAGTGCCCAACAGAAGGCTTATGATTTGAAGGCTGACACGATCGGTACACACCGAGTTGTTGAGGTCTATACAGAAGCTGGCAACAAGGTCGCAAGAATTGAAGATGAAAGTATGAGATTTGAGTTGGTTGGGGAAAGATCTGTTCGACTGTGGTTGGGTGATAAGAACGAGAAAGTAATGATTGGTAATATGGGTTTCATAATTACAGACAAGTAAACTCCTGTTGATCCCGACTCATTAAGAATGCCACCCGGGGGTGTTCCAGGGTGAAGAGAAAGACGTCCAGCAGTAGAGATCTCCAAAACGGCTGGCGTCCCTCCCGTTTTTGGGGCGGAGTCTGCACGCTCACCATAAACTTCCTCCTCGGCCGTCAGCCGCTTTTGTCTGGTTCTGTCTCAGACCGCCTCGACAAGAAACTCCGGCGGATCGAAGATCGCTTTTTTGACCGTGCACTGATCGGTGACGCGGATAATTGTTTTTTTGTATTTTTCCGGGAACTCTTCAGGGAGATGAATCTGGATACGGACTTGATCGAGACGGTGGGTCTCACTATTGCGCATGGGCTCTAGAGTCAGTCGCATGCCGGTGGTGTCGATTTCCCGTTGCTGACAGAAGCTTAAGGCGTAGTAGCCGGCGCAGGTGCCGATGGAGGCGAGGAAAAGCTTAAACGGGGAGGGGGCAGCATTCTTTCCGCTGTTCCCTTCCGGTTGATCGGTCTCGACCGTAAAGCCATCGAAGTTGGCGTTGACGGCAACGCCGCCGGGGAATGTGATGTTCATTGTCGAAGGTTCTCCCATAAATTGTTTATGTTGTATCTAGAAAATCTAGATAAAGTCGTCGGGTCCCGGCCCTTAGTCGAGAGACCCTTTCATTGTCCTGCGTAACACATAGGTCAAATTCTTATGGTCTTTAAACACTACAGCAGTTGAATCTACAGACAACAACGAGCAACATTCCGAATCAACGCCGTACTGCATTCTAAACAACAGAAATGAATCAACCTACCGACCAGCCGCACAGTCATGCCGAGCGCAGCGCTTCAGGTCCTTTCTTTGCTGCCTTTCTTTAGACCCGTAAAGAAAGCCAGTCGCCTGTCGGGGCGAGTCCCGACGGTTTTAAAGATTACCACCCCTTACCGAGCGGCTCCATCCTCTCCAGCGTGTACTTGCGGCTGCCGAGTCCCATCTTTTCGGCATGCTCCAGCGTCGTCTCCCAGCGGACATGGGGGGAGACGCCGCGGAACTTGTCACCACCGACTTCGTGTCCGGTTTGCATCGCTGTGTTTTCGAATCCGAGAGATTGATTAACCAGGTCAGCGCAGGCCTGATCGATGGCGACCGGATCGGTTGAGGCGAGGATCCCGATATCCGGGACGATCGGGGCGTCGGAGTGCCCGAAACAGTCGCAGGCGGGTGAGACCTGGGTGACGAAGTTGATGAAGAGCTGCTTGGCCTGTTTTCCTTGCAACGCCCCGGAGGCATATTCGGCCATCTTTTTCATTACCTGAGTCGATTCCTCGTTCCACTGGATCCGGATTGCGCCCGGTTCACAGACAGTGATGCAGCGGCCGCAGCCGACGCAGATCTCGGCATCGAGTTGGGCGCTTTTTGATGTGAGCTTGATCGCGTTGTGGGCGCACGCCTTAAGGCAGGCGGCGCAGAGGGTGCAGACGTCTACTGACACTGTCGGCGCGACGGTCGAGTGCTGCTCCATCTTTCCTTCGCGACTCGAACACCCCATGGCGAGATTCTTGATCGCACCGCCGAAGCCGGTCAGTTCGTGGCACTTGAAATGCGACAATGTGATCAGGGTGTCGGCTTCGAGGATCTCCATCCCGATATCGGCACTCTTTAGTATCTCTCCGTCGACTTTTACTCGCCGGGCCGAGTGCCCCCTAAGGCCGTCGCACATGATCAGCGGGGAACCGGCCACAGCATAGGCGAAACCGTTTTCAATGCCGCAGGTCAGGGCCGAAATCGCTTCTTTTCGTTCGCCGGGGTAGAGGGTGCAGGAGTCGGTGAGAAACGGTTTGCCGCCGAGCTGTTTAACCTGGTCGACGATTTTACGGACGAAGGTCGGGCGGATGTAGGCGTGCCCCCCTTTTTCACCGAAGTGCAGTTTGATTGCGGTGAGATCGCCGGAGGCGATGACCGTGTTGAGGCCGGCCAGATCGGCGAGACGAGCGAGTTGGCTGTGCAGGTTTTCCCGGTGTCCGGCCCGCAGGTCGGTAAAATAGACTCTGCTGTTCATGCTGACTCTCCATATTGACGGGATCGTTGATTACTTGAAGTCTTCGTCCTTGAACGGGATATTGTTCCCTTCGAGGCTCAGGGCGAGCTCCGGTGCGAACTTCAGCCCGAGCCGGGTCGGGCCGTCGACCTCGGTCTTGATATGGCAGACGGTGGTCATGACCTGCCGGTTCCCCGGCCAGAATGGCTTGCGAAAGCGGACGACCAGAGGCATTTCGAGTTCAAAGGGGTGTTCACATTCGATGGCGATACCGTAGGGGCTGATGTTGTGGCTGACTGCCGGCAAGAAGGGGACTTTGCCGGTCGGGGAGTATTCGACGACCGCATGCCGTCTGCGGCGGGCGCCCTGACGTTGGGGGCGTGCCTGCTCCAGCAGTTGTGGTGAGACGGCATTGCGGAACAGCTTGGCCTTGTACAGTTCACTGTCGGCCCGACGAATCAGTTCGGTCGCGGTTTCGGTTGAAGAATTATGCAGGGCAAAACCGGCGGTGATGGTCAGATTTTTCCGGTCGAGGAGTTCCTGACCGACGATATCGAGCTTTTCTATATTCTGCCGGATCCGGTCGGTGATGACAAAGGTCTGCTCGGCGGTAACCTGGGTCAGGATGATCCCGAACTCTTCACCGCCATAACGCGCCGCCACATCCCCCTCGCGCACCCCGGCGAGAATGGTCTGGGCGACCTGCTGCAAGGCGGTATCGCCGGCGACGTGACCGCAGCGGTCGTTGTACTGTTTGAAGTGATCGATATCGAACAGGACACAGCCGATCATCGTCTCATCCGATTGCGGACGCTGACTGATCATCTTTCCGAGATGGGTCTTGAAGTACGATTGATTGAACAGACCAGTCAGCCCATCCTGGATCGATTCCATGCGGATCTGGTCGAGATCTTTGGCTTCGATGATGCGTGGATCACTGAGTTCGCGGACGACCTGATGCAGGTAATCGAGCAACGCCGGGCGCAGACCGTTCTCTTGTCGATCACTGACCAGTAACAGCTCGCGGTGGCTGATCGCCTCCTGCCAGTAGCGGACTGCTGTTTCTACAGAAAAAGATTTGCCGACCAAGTGACGCAAAACCTCTTGATAGACCAGATCACCATGCTCTCCGGCCAGATCAGCAACGCCATCGATCAGGCAGAGATCATTGTCGGCAAACTGCTTGAACAGATTTTCGATTGCAGGTTTCATGATTGGCCTTCATTTTCTGCCGGAACCGGTTCGTCGGTCGGGTTTGCCAGATAGACGGTCCGACTCGGGAAGGCGATCTCCAGTCCCATCTGTTCGAGGAGCTCCATGATCTGCAAAGAAAGGGACTGGCGGGCTTCGAGATACTCACCCCAGACTGTGGTCGTGGTGAAGCAGTAGACCATGATGTCGAGGGATGAGCTGCCGAAGTCGGTGAAGTTGACCAGAAAAAATTCCTGATCGATTGCCGGATGAGTGCGGAGCAGTGTCCGTATCTGTTCGACCGCCGCAGTCATCTGAGCGGAGGAGGTGGCGTAGGTGACGCCGATGGTCAGCTTGATCCTCCGTTGCGGCATCCGGCTGAAGTTGTCGATCGGCAGGTTGGCGATGAGATTGTTCGGGACCGTGATCAGACTCGTGGCAAAGGTCCGAATTCGGGTGGAACGGAAACCGATCTCCTCGATCGTCCCCTCCATGTCGCCGGCTTTGACCCAGTCGCCGATCTTGAACGGACGGTCGAGAATGATCATTATGGAACCGAAAATGTTCGACAAGGCGTCTCTGGACGCGAGCGCAACGGCGAGGCCGCCAATTCCGAGAGAGGCGAGGAGTCCGGAGATGGAGTAACCGAGATTCTGGATCACCATGATGATCGCCATCACGACAATGAATGTTTTCAAGGTTTTGCGGATGAAAGGGAGGAGTTGTTTGTCGAGGACCGACTCGGTCTCTTTAGACCAGTGTTCGAGCCAGGTGTCGAGCAGGTCAATCATGTTGAAGAGGGCCCACCCCCCGCAAAAGGTGACCAGGACCTTGAGAGCTGAGTTGGTCAGCAGTTTGAGGTTGTACGGTTCGGTCGGGAGCTGCAAAATGCTGAAGGCGACGAACAGTCCGGCGGTGAGCACCAGCAGCTCCAACGGCTTTTTCAGGCTGTTGACAAGTTGATCGTCGTACAGGGTCGCGGTCTTTTCGGTCAAAGGGTTCAGGAAGCGCTTAAAGAGATAACCCAAAATCTTTTTACAGATCAGCGTCAGAATCAATACCCCGAAGGCTGCGGCGAATTGTCCGAGACTGATCCCGAGAAAGGTCTGATCCAGAAATGTTAGAATCTCTTCCATAAAATTTCCTCACGAAATCGCTATGTTTAGCAGATACCTCGGCTGAATGCAAGAAAATCAGAGCACGGACAAACCGCCGCCTCTGTGGTAAACTTGCGAAAAAATTAGTTCATTCGTAAGGAGGAGATCCAGATGAGCAGCTCTTTTGACAGTTTTGACACCCGCAGTAAGATAACCGCCGCCGGCACTGATTACACCCTGTTCAGCCTGAAAAAACTGCTGGAGAACGGCCACCCGGAGGTGGCGCGACTCCCGCTCACCTTAAAGGTGTTGCTGGAAAACCTGTTGCGGTTTGAAGATGGCGACACGGTCACCGCCGAAGATGTAAAAGCTCTGTTTGCCTGGCTCGGTACGAAGAGTTCCACACATGAGATCGCTTTTCGTCCGGCCCGGGTGTTGATGCAGGATTTCACCGGGGTACCGGCCGTGGTCGACCTGGCGGCGATGCGCGATGCGATGGCGGCGGCCGGTGGCGACGTCACCAAGATCAATCCACAGGTTCCGGTCGATCTGGTCATCGATCATTCGGTGATGGTCGACCGTTCCGGCGATAAGGACGCTTTTCGTGCCAATGTTGAGATAGAGATGGAACGCAATCGCGAGCGGTACGCCTTTTTGCGCTGGGGACAGCTCGCCTTCGATAACTTCCGGGTCGTCCCGCCCGGCACCGGTATCTGCCACCAGGTCAATCTCGAATACCTCGGACGCACCGTCTGGGTGAATGAGGTCGATGGCGAGAAGATCGCCTGTCCCGACAGCCTGGTCGGAACCGACAGTCACACCACCATGATCAACGGTCTGTCCGTTCTCGGCTGGGGGGTCGGCGGGATCGAGGCGGAGGCTGCGATGCTCGGTCAACCGGTCTCAATGTTGATCCCAGAGGTGGTCGGCTTCCGTCTGATCGGCGCCCTGCGCGAAGGGGTGACGGCAACCGACCTGGTCCTGACTGTCACCAAAATGCTCCGCAATTTCGGGGTGGTCGGAAAGTTCGTCGAATTTTTTGGCAACGGTCTGGCGCAGATGTCGCTCGCCGACCGGGCAACGATCGCCAACATGTCGCCTGAATTTGGCGCTACCTGCGCCTGGTTCCCAATCGATCAGGTCACTCTCGATTACCTCGCCCTGACCGGCCGGAGTGACGAGACGGTCGCCCTGGTTGATGCCTACGCCAAGGAACAGGGGTTGTGGCGTTATGAGGATGCGCCGGACCCGGAATACAGCGCGGTGCTCGAACTCGATCTTGATACGGTGGTGCCGAGCCTGGCCGGACCGAAACGCCCTCAGGAGCATGTCACCTTGCAATCGATTCGCGCGGCGACGGAGACGGTGATCACAAAAGACGAGCCGGCAGACGGCGTGCCGGTTGCCGGGAGCGATTACGTCCTGAAATCGGGGGATGTGGTGATCGCGGCGATCACCTCCTGTACCAATACCTCAAATCCGGCGGTCATGCTCGCCGCCGGTCTGGTCGCCAAAAAGGCGCTGGCCAAGGGGCTTTCCAGTAAACCGTGGGTCAAAACCTCTCTCGCCCCCGGCTCCAAGGTGGTGACCGCTTATTTCGAAAAAGCCGATCTGCAAAAAGATCTCGATCAGCTCGGTTTCAATCTGGTCGGCTACGGCTGCACCACTTGCATCGGCAACTCCGGCCCGCTTTCCGCACCGATCTCTGCGGCGATCAAGGAGGGGAGTCTGACGGCCTGTTCGGTCCTCTCTGGCAATCGCAACTTCGAAGGGCGGGTTCATCCCCTGACCAAGGCGAATTGGCTCGCCTCACCCCCTCTGGTGGTCGCGTACGCGTTGGCCGGGACCACCCGCATCGACCTCTCCAGTGAACCGCTCGGTACCGGCAGCGACGGTCAACCGGTCTTTTTAAAGGACGTCTGGCCGACTAACGCCGAGGTGAACGAACGGGTCGGTCTCGTTTCAGCGGATATGTTTCGCGACAAATATTCTGATCTGTTCAGCGGCGATTCCGACTGGCAGCAGTTGCCGGTCCCCGAAGGGGGCGTCTACGACTGGCAGGACGATTCGACCTATGTTCAGCAGCCGTCGTTCTTTGCGGTGCCGGATCAAATCAAAACCGGCCTGGACGGTTTCGATGGCGCCCGGATCCTTGCTCTGCTCGGTGATTCGATCACCACCGATCATATCTCGCCGGCCGGATCGATCATGCCGGAGAGTCCGGCGGGGAGCTACCTGCAGGAACATGGGGTCAAGCCCGCGGATTTCAACTCCTACGGCTCAAGACGAGGAAACCACGAGGTGATGGTGCGTGGCACCTTTGCCAACATCCGTCTGCGCAACGAAATGGTCCCCGGAACCGAAGGGGGGTACAGCCGGCATATCCCGACTGGCGATGAGCTCTCGATCTTTGCGACGGCGATGCGCTACCGGGATGAAGAGACGCCGCTGGTGCTTGTGGCCGGCAAGGAGTATGGCTCCGGTTCGAGCCGCGACTGGGCAGCCAAGGGGACATTATTACTCGGAGTCCGGGCAGTACTGGCCGAGAGTTTCGAGCGGATTCATCGCTCCAATCTGCTCGGTATGGGAATTTTGCCGTTGCAGTTCAAAGACGGGATGACTCGAAAGAGCCTGCATTTGGATGGGAGTGAAACCATTGCGCTTAAATCTGCGGATGCACTCGGGGCGGGGCAGGAAGTGACGCTGGTTTTGCGTCGTGCTGACGGGAGCAGCGAAGAGATCAAGGCACTCTGCCGGATCGACACCGCCAATGAGGTCGCCTACTACAACAGCGGTGGCATCCTTAATTATGTGTTGTACAACATGCTGCACGGCTGACTGTTTGTCGTAGGCAACGGTTGAAAATAACGCCCCCGAATTCTTAGTTCGGGGGCGTTATTTCTTTGAGCGGGTTCACCTGCCGTTGAACAGGAAGCGCCGAAAGGTTGACGTCGGCAGACGATGAACGATCTGTCCCAATCCCATCATCACGACGAGTGCAAACAGAAAGCGCCCGATCAGCAGGCCGGAGTAGTGGCCGCCGAACGCCATGATGAACAGGGTATCTTCAATCAGGCTGTGACAGAGGCACATGAAGGCGAGGGAGAGAAAGATATCCTTTTCCGGCAGGTTGCCGGAGCGGGCCTCGCCTATGATCAACGCGCCACCGTAAGAGAGTCCGAGCAATGTTCCGGCCATGGTCATGGCGGTCGCCTTCTCGCCGATCCCCATCAGCCGTAGAAAGGGGGAGAGGAGTTTGGAAATAAGCGGTGTAATTTTCAGCAGATCGAGCAGGTTCAAAACAAAGAGCAGAGCGAGGATAACCCAAAATATGGAGATCAGGGTATGAACGCTGTCGAGCGCCCAGGGGAGCCATTCCTGTGCCGGCGGGGTGACCGGTAAAAAGACAACTTCAGCCCTCTTCTGGAATTCTGGAAAGCCGGAGTAGATGGCGGTCAGCAGCATCCCATAAACCAGTGCACCGGCGAGGCGCAAACCGAGGGTAAACAGCATGCCGGCTCCGGCCTTCTGGGCGACGCGCTGTTCAATCGGCAGGGAGTGGGCGATCAGGATCATCGAGCCGAGGACGGTCGCCTGGGCGATGGTCAAGGGGTGTTCCGGTAGCAGGGTGAGCAGGGCGGCTGCCCCGGCGTAGATGTTGACCACCATCGCGGTCACCCAGACAAAACCGATCTCGCCCGGGAGTCCGACCCACTGCATCACCGGCCTGATCGCACTACCGACCACCTCAATGATCCCGAACTGAACCGCAATCTTCACCACGATCATAACCGGGACCATCACCTTGAGGAGCTCCCAGTAGAGAAGGAGGGTGTCGCGCAGCAGTTTTTTGAGTTTGGTGGCGAACGTGTTCATCTTGAACCTTGATTAAAGTAACGGAGGGTCAGAATAGGCGCAATGAAAGAGAATTTGTAGTAAAATAGTGTGAGAGATGAAGATTTATCCGCCAACGTCCGACTGGTTCAGCGGAATTCGATCTTGTAGGAGAGGTCCGCGCCACTCACCGTTCCGACCTGTGATTCGACTTCCCAGTGTTTGTCAAGTTGATAGCGCAGTCTGGCGACATTCTCCTGGGTGAAGAGCGACTGTCCGAAGCTGAGGTAGAGATCAGGGGTCAGATACTTGCCGGCCGCAATCATCGACCCTTCGACCCCCTCGCTTCCGCCCGATTGGACCTCGAGAACATCGATGCCGATCTGCCGCTTGAGTTTCTCCTGCAGGGCCGCCGATTCACCCCGGGATAACAGGGCGCCAGCGGCGAGCATCAAGGTGTCATTCTGTCCCCCCTCTGTTCCGAGAGGGCGGCCAAGAACGATATAGGAGAGGATCTCGGTATCCGGGAGGGAGGGGTCAGAGACCAGCTTGACCTGCGGTTTTCTCGGTGTTCCGGTCACCTGCACGCCAGCCTTGACTTCCCCCACCGTCCGCTGAGCCAAAATGTCGAGAGTCGGATCTTGTAATGGACCGCCACTGAAGGTTGTCCGTCCCCGTGTGATCGGCAGTTTCAGGCCGTAAGTCGCATAGTGCCCTTGCGCGACACGGATCTCCCCCTGGCCGATAAAGGCACCATGTCGATCGGTGGCGACGATGATATCCCCTTCGAGGCGGGCATCGAGTCCCTTCGCTTTGATGACAACGTGTTCGCCGAGTTTTATCTGCAGTTTGACGTCGAGCTTTTCGAAAAGGGGTGCCGATTGGTGCGGTGCGGCATCGATCAACACGACATCCTCGCTCGGTTCGATCATCCCGGTTTTGGGGACTTCGCTCGCCAGCAAGGTCGGAATCAGCAATTCACCCCGGAGCTTGAGTTTCTCCGCTGTTCCACTCAACTGCAGATCCGGGGTGACCTCCAGGGTGATTTCCGGCAGGTCTACGAGTTGAATGTTCTCCCCCTTGAGATTGAGGTTCCAGCTTTTCGGCTCCCACCCGGAAAGTTGCAGATCTCCCTCCCCCTGAAGCCGCCCGCTACCGGATGTGAGCTGTAGCCTCTCCAATTTCAGAGAGGTGTCATCGAAGGAGGCGTCGAGCTCGGCTTCAGTCAGCTTCAGACCGAGTGCCGGGACTTCAGCGCCTGCCCCGCGTAATGAAAAGTTGCCGAAAAATAGGGGCTGTTTCCAGGTTCCTGCCAGACGAAGATCGCCTTTGACAACCCCATGGGTCTCATTGGCTACCCCCGGCATCAACAGCGCCAGCAAGCCGAGTTCTTCGAGATTGATGTTTGCTTCGCCCTGCAGCGGTGCGGTCAGGTTGTCCTGATCTGTCGGCAGGCGAAAGCGTCCCGTGATGTTTCCTTGTTCGGTCAGAAGCTTGAGTTCACCTTCAACCTGATCGGCTTGCCAGTTGCCGGAAAGTTCGGCCTGACGCAGAGGAATACTGATGATCCCGTCTCCCGCCTGCCACTGCAATTCCCCATCGACGATCGCGTTTTTTCCTGAAATCTTCAGAGAGGATCCAACCTGAAGAGTGCCGTTCAGTTCTCCTTGCCAGTCGCCTTTGATGAGCAATCCGCGCGGCAACCAGGGGGCGAGTTGTTGCAGGTTGACCGACTCCCAGTCCGCGGTCAGATTTGCCTGGTCCGGTAGCTTTATTCTGCCGGGTTGCGATGAAAGCAGAGCCAGATTCAACCCTCCTCCCTGCGCAAAATTCAGCACTCCGGTGGCGTTCAGTCCATTCTCTCCCCAGGACAGCCGGGCATGACTCGTATCGAAACTCAATGCCTTCCCGGCAAAAAGGAGAGTCGGTGCTGAGACCGTTTCTCCCTGCAGCTGCAAAGCACCTCCTGTTAATGCCTCCAGCTGAACGGAACCGTCGGTTCTCCCCTTCAGGGATGCCTCTCCCAGCCACGGATTGAGATATGCGAGGGATAGATCATGCCAGTCACTCTCCAAAACACCCGTTTTCTGCTGAAGCCATATGTCGGCGGTGACGTTGACCTCTCCACCTTGCTCGTCGGTCAGTTGCAATCGAGAAAGAAAAAAGTGCTCAGGGGTGATAGCCATTTTGGAGGGGGTCGTCATCTGCCAGTTGCCGATCGTCATTTCATTTCCAGAGAGTGTAAGGATCTGGCCATCCCATTCTGGAGCGGTAAAGCCGCCGGAAAAAGAGCCGTTGAGGGCTCCGGATGGCCAGACAAGACGTAAATCGAGAGTATGTTCTTCTATCCGTCCGGTCCCTTTGATGGCCATTTCATCCAGTTGACCTTCCGGCAGAATCAATTCTCTCAGGAAGAGGTCCATCTTGCTGTCAGCCTCAGAACCCTGGTAGTCGATCAGGAAACGTCCCTTTTTCGCCTGAGCTGTGCCAAAACGAATATCCGTCAACCCCCCCTGGGAAAAGCCAATCCAACTGTTTCCCGGCCGCGCCAGCCACCCTTCCGCGTTGACCGCACCCTGCCACCCTTGTCCGAGTTGGGCCAGATTGTCGATATTAATTTGCAGATCGATGCGGCGGCTCAGTCGACCTTGACCCTTGACGTGTAACCCGGCTCCCTGCAGATCGAGTGCTTTAATCAACAGATCGTTGCGCTCCCAACGTCCGGCAATTCGCCCTTCGAGTGGGCGGTCCTGAAGCCGACTTGGCCCAAGCTGAGCATCCCAGTTCGCCGCCAGTTCTCCGTCGGAAGAGAGCTGTAGTCCGCCTGTGACCGACAGCTGCAGATCTCCATGCAGCTCGGGGAGAAGAGCCGCCGGGTTGATTTTTTGCCCCTGCAGGTCGCCGGTCATCTGGAACCCGTCTAGCCAATTGAGGGCCAGATCGCCGAAAATGTCACCATCGAGCCAACCGGCCTTCAAGTCAGCGAGGCGAAGACCTTGCCAGTTTCCATTCACTGTGGCGTTAATTTGGCCCTTTTCCACCCCTGGGCGTAAACTTGTAAGGTCAACGATGCCGGAATAACCGTTTGCGGTCAGTTCCGCCCGGACCGTCCCGCTCAGCTCCGTCGGCCACCCCGCCTCTGCTGCGAGGTTGAGGCGGGTTAACTGCAGATCAGCGTTCAGGCGAAACGGATCGCGCCAGTCGACTTGCAGGTTCCCGGCCACCCGGTCAGGAGCATTGCTGCGGCCGATTGCCAACTCTGTCAGGGTCACGCCGTCAGGGGTCAGGGCTGCATCAGACTGGAGGGTCAACCGTTCAACTGCTCCAGCGAGCACTTCGGCCCGCAGCGATCCGTTCAGCTCTTTGTCGAGTTTGATTAGAGTATGAACGCCATCCCAATCCGCCACGATCGGAGCGCCGTGCCAGAGGAGATCGGCCGTCAACAGCTGTCGGGACAGATCGAGGCTGACCACGCCATCCTGTGTGCCGCAAGGGAGAAGAACATGCAACGCTTCACTGCGCAGCAGACCGTCTTTTAATTGCAGAGAGAGATAAATGTCCGCAAGATTCAGGAGCTCTTCAGACTCTTGGATGAAATTGAGTTCGGAGACGGTGAGACTGTGGATTTCGGCTTTCGACTGCAGTAGCCAGGCGGGGAGCTGTGGCCATATGGCGCCTCCGTTACCCTCAGGTTTCGGCGATTCCGTCGTTGGGACCGCCGCCGCTCCCTCCAGGGAGACCCGGGTTGTTCCGATCTCCAGACGGTCTATCTGCAACTGCCGCCTGAGCAGTTTCAGCGGCGTCCAACGGTAGGCTATCCGGTCGGACGACACCCTCCCGCCCGGCCAGATGATTTGCAGGTCAGTCAGCGTCAAACCAGACCAGATCGCCCCCTCGATATCGGCTTTTATCTGCACGGTTTCAACTCTGTCGACCTGCCCGAGCAGCCATTTCGCCCCGGAGTTCGTGCCGAGCAGCCAGCTGAGCCCTGCTGCGGTAAACAGCAGCAGGAGAGCCAGGAATAAGGCGGCTATTTTAAGACGACGTCTTACCATCCGACCCCCAGTCCGATATGCACCCGGTAGCTGTCTTTGCCGGAGTGTAGGGTTCTCGCCAGATCGATGCGCGCCGGGCCAACCGGGGTGAAATAGCGCAACCCGACTCCGGCCGCTTTGGCGAGTTCGTAATTGGAAAAAGTGTTAAAGGCGTTGCCGGCGTCATAAAATGCTGCGACCCCCCAGTTTTCAAGGAAGCGTTTTTCTAGTTCGATGCTCCCGACCAGCAGGTGCTTGCCGCCAATGACATTCCCCTGATCGTCGGTCGGTCCCAGAGACTGATACGCGTAGCCACGAACGCTGCGATCGCCCCCGGCAAAAAAACGCAAGGAGGCCGGCAGTTCGTCGAAATCGTTCTGCTGTAAGGACGTTGAAGCAATGCCGCGCAGGTGCAGATAGGTCCGCCAGAATAAGGGGACGATCCAGTCGATGTCGCCAACGGCTTGAAACAGAGAAATGTCCGAAACCAGCCCTTCCCAGGCGCCCCGCAGTTCCAGGGAGAGATGGTACCCTTGTTTGGGCCGGATCGGGTCGTCCAGCCTCCCCATATTGAACCGCACCCCCGGCATCAATGTTTTCGTGGTAATTCTATCGCCGCTGAAGGTGGAGGTTTCCTTTTGAAAGCGTAGGAAGAGTGATCCCGTTTTCCCCTCTTTGAGACCGTAAATCTGCTCGACCTCTGTAAAGATATAACGGGACTCGTAGGTCTCCAGATCCTCGGCCTGATAACCGCCATGCAACGCCAGTTTGGTGTCGATATTGCGGTATCCAGGAAAAATGTAGGAGCCGATCAGATTCTTCTTGCGCTCAGCGATCAGCAGGTTGGTGTTAAATTCGTGGCCGAGACGCCAGAGATTGACGTCTTGATAGCGCAAAAAGGCGCGGGCGCCGGTATCGGTCCCATAGCCGATACCGGGTCGCAGACGTTTCGGCGGTTTGGACTTTAAACGGATTTCAACAGGGATTTCCTCATTTTGACCCGGCTCTCGCTGCGGTGAAATCAGGATGTTCTGGAAGCGGTCGCTGTCGAGAAACTGCTGTTGAGTTTTGCCGAGGAGGGCGAATGAAAAAATTTCTCCCTGGCGGGGTATAATATAGCGGCGCAAAAACGGTTCGGGATATTCGTCGCCACCAGTGAATTTGATCGCACCGAATCGGAACCGTGGGCCGGTGTTGAGAACCAGATCAAGGTCGGCGCTGTTGTTTTGCCGGTCGACCCGGATTTGGTGTCGGCTGTAGGCTGCATCGAGATAACCGAGATTGGCAGCCAGCGCCTGCAATTCGGACTTCGCTTTTTCATAAGGGAGGTGCAACAGAATCTCACCGGGTGTCAATGGGAAACGGGCGAGCCTCTCCTGAAGCTCCTTTTGACTCTCACCGATAATTTCGAGATGACGCGTGGCGATCCGTACCGGTGCGCCCGGATCGATCGTGACCAGAACGGTCAGCGGCGTGGTTTCTTGGTTAACGCTGACCTCGACTTCGGCGGAATAGTAGCCGAAAGGTTCAAGGGCGCGTTTTACTTTGTCAGGGGCGAGACGGATATAGCGATTCAGCCAGAGGGTGTTTACCTCTCCGTCACTGTAGAGGCCGACGGGTGGCTGTAGCGCTTCTGTCACATTGTCGAGGAGAGCGCCGAAAACACCCTCGATCCTGATCTCAGGAGATGAATCGGCAGCGGCTGCAGATACGATCACAAGCGACAGGATCAGCAGCCAGACAATGACGAAGAAGGTGGTCCTGTGGGGAGGTATAGTCATGGTTAAAACCAATATTCAGAGGTCAATATTCCCTCAGGTTGCGCCCAGGCTCTGTCCACCGATCCAAAAAGGATGCAGGCATGACGGAATGCCAGATGTGCTGTTTTCCGGATGTATAAGTGGTGATCTGTTCTTCAATAAAGAGCCGTCTTATCTCTGCTGCGTCATTGTACACGACAAGCGGGAAAACGGCCAATATGAATACCGAAAACATTTAACAGGTGACCTGTCGAAAACGCACTGATAAGGGGCCATGACAGGGGCGATAGCGGGGTGAGATTGACAGTCGTTGTTGGCCGGTGGTAGCATTTATAGTCATGCTCCCCGATTTGCAAGAGACTGTCGGAGTCTCTTCTGACCGCCTCGTTAAGCAATGGAGAAGATTTATGGCGCAGCGACAACAAGTATTATTGGAAATGGTCAAGCGCTTGATCCGCCGCGACGCCAGCCCGAGTCTCTCCAATCTCCTTTCAAAAAGCCATCCGGTCGATGTTGCCCATCTCTTTCATGACCTGGAACGACATGAGCAGAGGATTCTGTTCGAACTGATCTCCGATCCGGAAATGTCGGGAACCGTCCTCTCTGAACTCGATCCTGAAGTCTCCGCTCAGCTGCTTGAAAATCTGAATAAGGAACAAATCGTCACCATTCTCGATGAGATGGCCAACGACGATGCTGTTGACGTTATTCAGACTCTGCCGGAATCGTTGGCTGAAGAGATCTTGCAATTGATGGAGGATGAATATTCTCAGGAGATCGAGCAGCTGCTGCAGTATGATGAGGACACGGCCGGCGGTATCATGTCGACCGACATCTTCTCCCTCTCAGAAGAGATGACTGTCCGAGAGGCGATCGACGCAATTCAACAGGCTGAAGACGTGGAGATGGTTTTTTATCTTTATGTCACCGATGTTTCACATAACCATCTGGTCGGGGTTCTTTCCCTCCGTAAGCTACTGACTGTTTCACCGACCAAGACGCTCGGTGAGATCATGGTTCGCGATGTCATCAGTGTGCGGACCGATGTTGACCAGGAAGAGGTCGCCCGGATTGTTGAAAAATACAATATCCTCGCCATTCCGGTCGTCAACGAGACCAATAAGCTGATGGGTGTGATTACCGTCGATGATGTCATCGATGTTATCCGTGCCGAGGCGACCGAAGATATCTACAAAATGGCCGGTGCCAGCGACGAGGAGCTCCTGCTTGGCTACCGTTCTTTTTTGATCGCCCGTTTGCGTCTCCCCTGGCTCTTGACCAATCTGCTCGGTGGTGTCGCCACCGGTTTTCTGATGTGGAAATTCAGGGTGACGCTCGAAGCTGTGATCGCCCTGATCACTTTTATCCCGGTTATTACCGGTATGGGGGGAAATGTCGGTGCCCAGTCGGCAACCATCGTGGTGCGTGGTTTTGCCACAGGCCGGATCGATTTCTCCAGTATCCGTCGCGTCATCTACCGCGAGCTGCGGGTCGGGATCATTATGGGGGCGGTCTGTGGCTGCGTGGTCGGCGTGATCGCCTACGCTTGGCACGGCAACCCTTACCTCGGTCTGGTGGTCGGCATGGCGATGATTTTCGCGATCACTGTCGCCGCGGCGATGGGTGTTATCGCGCCAGCTTTTTTCAATCGGATCGGTGTTGATCCGGCGATTGCGGCGGCGCCGTTTGTGCAGACCGCAAACGATATCACCGGTATCCTGATCTATTTTGGTACGGCGACGTTCTTTCTTGAACTGTTGAAGTAGTTTTTGTCCTCTGTGTCCATATCGCACAATCGCGAGATATGGCTCAGATTTTCAATCCATATCTCAAAAAACATGTTTTTATGCAAGGAATCAATCTGCTCAGAGGGTTGCTGTTGCAGCCGGTGGTTGTCGCGAACGATGTGGCTCGTATTATCGGTGTGAGTTACACCAAAGCGAATACCTTGATCGCAACTTGTGAAAAGCTGGGTATTCTCCGCCAGAGCAGCTAGGGGAAAAGAAATCGCCGCTTTATGTATCAGGCTTATGTCGACATCCTCTCCGTGGGGACGGAACTGAAATCGTCAGAGGGATAGAGCAGAGGTGTATACAAAGGTTAGGGTCTGCCGGATAAGCCAAAGGCAGATCAAATTTTTCTTTTTAGGATCCGTTAAAGCAATAAGGCAACAACGTTAGAAGCCTTTCCGCACCTATCTGCTCGACGAACGCAAAACCTCGATGTGAGCCATGGCAAAAATCAAGAAGAATTTTAAGATCTTCGAAGCCGATTTGCCGCTGCTCTTTGAGCCCGTTCAGAAGATCGAAAATGGAATTAAATAAGCCGTGCTCGGAACTCCATGAATTGCGAATCTCCGTTTGTCAGGCTTGACCCTTTTTTCTTCAGCCCGGGCCTGGTTAAGTCCAGAGTTCGCAATCAACTCGAGCTCAAAGGCCATCGGGATCATCTGGAAGAGCTGGTGGCCCAGCGCACCGATCAGCTTCGGGTGGGCTATCTCGACACCATCCTGCGCCTGACCCTTGCTTCTGAATATAAGGATGAAGAAACCGGGGCCCACATCCGAAGAATAAGCTCGTACACCAAGGAACTTGCCGGAAAAATCGGGCTCGGCAGCGAGATAGAGAATACCATCTTTTACGCCTCCCCCATGCACGATATCGGCAAAGTGGGTATCCCCGACAGTATCCTGCTGAAAGAATGACCTCTGGACAATGCAGAGTGGGTCATCATGAAAACCCATCCCCAGATCGGCGCCAATATCCTGGAAGGCTCTGTCTCACCTTATCTGCAGATGGCGGTCGATATAGCCAGGTGTCATCATGAACGTTGGGACGGGGGAGGATACCCGCGCGGCATCAAGGGCGAGGAGATTCCCATGTCTGCCCGGGTCATGAATATTGCCGACCAGTATGATGCCCTGAGGAGTAGCAGGCCTTATAAACCGGCATTTGACCATAAAAAGACCTGTCAGATTATCACAGTGGGGGATGGCAGGACCATGCCGGAGCATTTTGACCCGGTAGTCCTGCAGGCCTTTAAAGAGCATGCGATATCTTTGCGGATATCTTTGGTTCCTATGAAGATGGTGTCGTGAAATAATAAGTGTAAGGGCTGTGCGAAGAAGAACGAATGTCGAACATAACAGCTTGCTTTCGTTTTTTTTTGGAGTCAAGGGCTTACCTTTTTCTATTCATAAATTCAAAAGAAGGGTTCTTCGTAGCTTTAGACCTAGGGGACCGATGTTGGTTATGGCAAGCACCTTCGTGTCGATCACAGTAAGGATGAATTTGCCAAGGGTCGTAACCACATCAACGGTATTGAAGGCTTTTGGGGGCATGCAAAAACACGATCAGTTCGTTTCCGTGGCATGGCTCCTAGTCCCTTCAACTTGCATCTTAAAGAATGTGAGTTTAGATTCAATCATAAAGGTCAGGATCTCAGCCGTTTGATACTTAGAATTTTACGAAATCAACCTCTAAGCTAGTCATGACCCAAAGCTGATATTGAATTATAATTCCATTTTCTACGGATAATATTATGGAACATGGACTAACCAAAAAACTTTCGTTTCTCGATCGCTACCTGACCCTCTGGATTTTTCTTGCCATGTTCATCGGCGTCGGCACTGGCTGGCTGTTCCCCGGTGTAAAGGATGTGGTCAATTCCTTCTCCGTCGGCACCACCAATCTACCGATCGCCATCGGTCTGATCCTGATGATGTACCCACCATTGGCCAAGGTTCGCTACGAGGAACTGGGGGAGGTCTTTCAAAATAAGAAAATTCTCGGCATCTCTCTGCTGCAAAACTGGGTCATCGGCCCGGTGCTGATGTTTATCCTCGCCATCGTCTTTTTGCAGGGCTACCCTGAATATATGGTAGGTCTGATCCTGATCGGCCTGGCCCGCTGTATTGCCATGGTCATCGTCTGGAATGAACTCGCCAAAGGGAACACCGATTATTGCGCCGGGCTAGTTGCTATCAACTCGGTATTCCAAGTGCTGTTCTTTTCAATTTACGCCTGGTTTTTCATCACCGTGCTGCCGCCGTTGTTCGGCCTTGAAGGCGCGGTGGTTGATGTATCCATCGGCCAGATCGCTGAAAGCGTCGCCATCTATCTCGGTATCCCGTTTGTCGCAGGCATGATCACCCGTTTCGTGCTACTCAAAGCCAAGGGGCGCGACTGGTACGAAACAAAGTTCATCCCGAAGATCAGTCCGATCACTCTAATCGCCCTGCTGTTCACGATCGTCGTCATGTTCAGCCTCAAGGGAGAACTGATCGTTTCGATTCCGTTCGACGTTGTTCGCATCGCCATCCCGCTGTTAATCTATTTCATCATCATGTTTCTGGTCAGCTTCTGGATGGGAGTTAAGGTCGGCGCCGACTACTCCAAAACCGCCACGGTTGCCTTTACCGCTTCAGGTAACAATTTCGAACTGGCGATCGCCGTTGCTGTCGCCGTCTTTGGGATTGACTCCGCCGTCGCCTTTACCGCGGTCATCGGCCCACTGGTCGAAGTCCCGGCGTTGATCGGATTAGTACATGTGTCGTTCTGGTTGCAGAAAAGATATTATGGTGAAAAAGTTTTGTCTTAATCTTCTGAAATAGGAGAAGTTTTCATGAAGCTATTGGCAGCGTAAATAAGGTGGAAAGCCATTGGGGTTATGCCGCCAGTTTGATCGATTGGCTGGTGTAGCCAGACCGAGGTTTTTGCCAAAAAAACTCATCAGGTGTCTTATCGTCCAGTTGAGAATGAGGGCGACGTTCATTATAGAGATTGATCCAATGTTTAATTCCTTGCCGAGCTTCACTTCCGGTTTCGAATGGGTGCAGGTAGATGCATTCATATTTGAGCGAGCGCCAGAGTCTCTCGATTATGACATTGTCCATCCAGCGCCCCTTGCCATCCACTGAGATGCGAATACTATCCTCCTTGAGCACTGTGGAAACGCGTAGCTAGTAGTTCGTTTCAGCAATAGGATTACAAATCATGCCAGCTCCAGGTCGAACTTCTTCCAACGGAAGGGAACGGGAGCTTCATTGATTTCATCAATTCCTTTGAGTATGCGCTCCTTCAGTTCTT
>Ga0314774_1001002_pt1 | contig 19599 bp, 22 predicted proteins | sample MetaGCBIA2018_FD_204515 | JGI IMG/M metagenome (GOLD analysis project Ga0314774, IMG submission 204515) | Cryopeg brine microbial communities from Beaufort Sea near Barrow, Alaska, United States - CBIA 2018 | ecosystem: Environmental > Aquatic > Marine > Coastal | place: USA: Alaska | collected...
CGACGTTTACTTAGCGTCTCTATTGGAACATCAGCCGGCCATGGGTGTGTATGTATCGATCCAGGCGTTTCGAGAATTCAGCAATCAACTGCAATACGCTCAGAACTACCAGCGTGGCGTGTACGCTATCCCAGAAGACCACCTCGCTCGAGGCATGGCCGAAGGGGTCGCCAGTTACTGCTACCACGACATTCCCTGCGACTTGGGGGCGGGCATTGCGTATGAACGGTGGTTTAACGAACGCGGATACGACTTCTCGAACTTAGGGGACTTGGATCTAGACCTGTTGGCGAACAACATCTTGACGGCGGTGACAGGAGAGGAGATTGGCAGTGCTAGTGCGCTGGCACAGTTGCAGAAGTCGATGTTGGATCTTATGAGTCGCCTGTCTAGTTACAGTGTGCATTACTTACAAAGCATTAACAGTACGTCGTATCGAATTTTGGATACCGTTGTGCCAAGAGTGTCAGACGTGGACTCCACGTCTCGGACCAGGAGGCCAGTGGATATCCATCGTGTTGAAATTCTCACTGGACACATGAAGACCCACCGGAAGAACTTCAAGCGTCGACCCGGGGTACGACCCATCCGACTGAGCGCCTCTAAAGGCTACGGCAAAGCGATCATACGTCTAGGTACAGAGATTGAGATGACCCAGAACGTAGTGGCTCACTTTAATGTGTCGATTCAAGGTGTCAGTGTTATCAAACAGGACGTTGACGATGTCTAACAGTTTTCCACACCAAGAAAAGGCTCCGGCCTACCTCACGCGGCAACTCAATTTAAAACTGGGGTTGGCGTTTACCCCGAACGATTTATTGTTCGGTCCGGTTGACACCATCGCTGGCAGTACGGAGGTATTGGTTACCGTGCAGGCAAGGGACGCCGATCGGTTCAGAGGCACGACTCAAATTCGTGTTAGACGTCAGGACATCGGGGCTTTGTTGGCTGGTATCCATGTTCGTATCTCGGCACCTATGACAGCGTCGACGTACGAAATCTTGCCGGTAATCAACGCAAAGTATCGACTGGCGTTAACTGAAGACGATATCCACAAAGAATCCTTCTCGTTGGGATACTTAGGTCCGATCACTGTTCGAACCCGTCCTGGGTCTCTGATGTGGATTGGTCAGTTCACTGTGGACCTCATGCCCCCTCCGTCAGAGTTGGACACGGTGATTATACAAGGAACGTATACTGATTTGGTGTATCCGGCCAGTCTGGACACCACTCGCGCCATCGCCGAAATTCGATTTGGGGCCATACACGCCACCGACGTTCAAGTGAGGCTAACTGCGTTAGAGGTAGGAGACGTGTTAGGCGCCAACGGGGAAGAAGGGGAGTTCATGCCAGGAGTCGACAAACGACCGTATTGGTACGTGGACTTGCAGCAACCTGGGGACCACAACCTAGCTGGAGCCGTTGTCATCTACAATGGCGCTAACGACGGGGTCTACTCGACCGGTGATCACACCTACGCGTACGTGTGCGTGTTGGAGCTGTCAGAGCGTTGTACGGCCTTTGCAGGGAGATTGGTTTTGGTGTACAATTGAGACAAAAAATAAAGAGGAGGGCCTGAGCCCTCCTCCTATTCCGCTTCGCTTGTCTGGCGGGGGGCGATGGTGATCATAGTTGACTCCAGATTAAAGGACTGGGCTAAGGTATGTCAGCAACTTGAGATTTAACTGAGGGTGTCCATATCCCTCTCCTAGGGGGGTTGGGTTAGTGTAGTTCTTTAGGTGCCCGCCGTCGTTGCCGATGAGTTGCACATAATCCCAGAGGTAGTGTTGCAAAGAGGAGGTCACCAGATACACCAATTCTTCCACCAGAGACGTGTCTTGCTGAAACAGACGCTCCACATTCGCATCGCTTGCACGAACTTTGAGTTTCTTAACGATGCCGTTATCTCGAATCACAAATAATGACAGAACAACGGGCATATACGTGACTCCATTCAGTGTAGTGGGGAATGAAACATTTCGTGTAATTGCTGTTGTAGGTACGTTTTCCATGGGTCCACCACCTTTAAGAGATCGGATTCAGTGACCTTACTGTATACGTTGTTCAACCAATCGTCGTACCCTGCCATGGCTCTTGCAGTTCTTGGGGCTTCGGGAGAGATGTTGGCTAACCGATATCCGGTGGGGTACATGGCTCCGTCTTCCAGTATGATGTAGTCCTCATAGACCAGCACTAGACCGTTGGTGGTCAGGGTCATCTCTAATAACGCTCGATAGCTTTCCGCTGGAGCCGCTACTATAATGTCCATGTCCAACGCTTTCGCAGCCAAAGCCAATCCTTCAAATCTGGTGTGCAGTTCGCGTCGAGTCAAGTCCTGTGTGGGCGAGGGTAGAGCCACTTTAACCAACTCAGGATCGGTCAAAGACAGTCCGGCACTGCCGTTGGGCCGGCGATTAGATTTGTGTGGGGTGATGTACAGAGCCCGGAGTTTCATCAGTAATAATCCTCTTCTTCAAAATACAGTGCGGACGCATATGGAAAGTAAGAAACGTTTCCGTCGTCGCGTCTAAGTAATACGAGTATTAGGTTGGCTCGCTTTAGGGCCTCTGTGGTCATCTCTAAGGCGTCTAACTTTAAAGTCGAGTCAATGTACTCTAATGAGTATAGGTCCTCTTTGAGAGTCACCTCAGTGGCGATGTGGAGGAGGGTGTTACCTTCGGTCCGTATTTCCCCACGGTAAGGGCGTGCCAACGTCACGGTCTGCACGGTGTCGAAGGTCAGTTCGTACATCCACTCTAAACTGCGTTTGATTGCGTCAACGTCGTGATCGCCAACAACAATAACAACGTTTCCAGTAAACTTTCCCATACTACGTCCCAAATCGTCTTTCGTGTCATGGGATAGTCCACCGGCGTAAACAAAAAAAGAGGAGGAGCCTTAGCCCCTCCTCTCTATTCGGTCTTAACCGCAGAAACTGTTCTTGGAGATCAGTAACGTGTCATTACCCATGTCGCCATGATGTAGTTCGATCATTACGTTATCCACCGTCACCAGCAGTCGACGACTCATGTTGCAGTCCTTCGTGTTGGTACGCTTGAACAACTTCAGTGCCGCTGTGTACATGTGACTGTTCACCGACGTACTCAACATAGAGTATTTGCTTTCCAGGATCAGATCGATCTGACGACTGGTCCAAGGCAACTCGGTGACACTGACCGGTTCAGACAGCAGCAGCTTGCCGCTGACCTCACGCATGTTCATGGTCCGAAGGATGTGCGCTTTCACGTTGCGCTTGAACCGATCCACCGCCGTGTTGGAATAGTCCTTTGCCAACAGGTCCATCAGATCGTCGTAATCGTCGGTGATGGAATCGATATCGGCTTGGAAACTCAACCCGCCTCGTAGGCGACGGTTCAGCGTTTCGGTCATGCGGTCGTGGAGCTGATACCAGACCCGGGGCGGCAACTCCTCAGCCGCTTCGTTGAACAGATCCACCAGTTGAGTCAAATCCACCGCTTCCCTCATCTTTTGGATTTGATCCGCAATCGACTGGGACCCGAGTGGGGTGATCAGGTCGACGTAATACTCGAAGACCCGAGCGTCGCTGGGGGCAACGTCCACCTTACCCAAAGCGTCCAACGCCAACATGCGGGCATGCTTTATGGAGTACGCCATCACCGACTCTTTCAAGATCAGAGGTTCGTTTTCCTCCAACGTCGTGTGGTCTTCATCTGGGGTTTCTTCGCTACTTACTTCGCTGGGGACAGACACCTGATCCCACTCTGGCAGCGGGGCCACTTTCGGCCCGGTGCGCTGCTTGCGAGACAGCTCGATCATGTTGGGGTTGGTTTCGTGATCATCGTAATCCATTTCATGTTCCTCAAGGTCAACGACACCGTATTCTTTACGGCCGTCTTTTATAGTGATAACGATACGTTGGTCGCGGCGACGGGCCGGGATGTACGCCGAAGAGATGAACTCAACTTCACGATCGATAGGGGGCGCGGGCACTCTAGTCGCTTCGCGGACTTCCGACAAATGGCCAAGTTCACGATCGTCTGGGCTGACGCGTCTCATTTCATCTCCTTGTTGTGCAGCCGGAACGACCCCGGGGTTAGTATTTAAGCTTGACGTTGTAGGGGTTCCCACGCTGGGACGTCTAGAGCCACCTGCGGTAGGTGCCCCGGCGTTGGTGTTTTGATTCAGCATGCTGCCGGCGTTGGGACCACCCATACCAGATCGACGCGTCGTCTGCTGGATAGGTTGATTGGGCTGTGACCAGCCTCCCGCCCCCGGACGTCCCCCGCCTGGAGGCGACGGCATACCACGACCACCACTGGGTTGCCCAGTAAAGCCACCACCACCGAACTGCATGGCCGGTCCTGGCCGGTGTGCTCCAGGGCCTCCTTGGGGAGGGTATTGATTCGCTGGCTGGTTATTCCATCCCCCGCCGCCGTGCTGCTGCTGCGCATAGAACGTTTGCATCTGCTGAGAGATGGCGGTGGCCAACTGCACGAACTGATGAAGATCGTTCATCTGTTGGTCGTTGAGGTAATTCTGAAGCGCTGGGTAGTTCTGAATGACCCTGGGGATTTCACATTTCACCGACTCGTCGGCGGCGCGGCGTGCGTCGGGTTGCCCACTGGCTTTCAAGAACAGGTAGTACTCAATCGCAGAACCGTACAGTTCCATATAGGTTTGGTTGACGTAGTGATTCTGACTGTACAGGTTGAACAGGAAGATCCGCACTGGACCCTTCTGAACCCCGTTTTGCAGCAGAGTGATCAACTCACCATGGAGACTGAACGCTTCTTGTTGTTCTACCTGCCCCACTTCCGGTATGTTCGGCAGCGGAGGAAGTTGATTCCCCTGCACGAACTGGTTCTGCATCGGTTGCTCTGCAGACACCGGCAACGGCTGCTGGTTATAGTGCATCGAAAAGCTCCTAAAGTTCACACTGACCTAGGTCGGTCTAAGGTATTTTTTGAGACGCGGGGTCTCCCCTAAAATTTCATGGTATCCGTGGTCATCACAAGGATGATATATCTTTTAAAACTACTCAAATCCACAGTTCGTGTTTGAGTGGGGTCTTGGGGTCCACATGAATCCACACCACACGGTCCTCAATCCATGCGGTCCACAGTCCTACCGAGTGCAGGCGTTTATATCCCGCTAGGATAGACGCTTCTTCTTTACATCGGATTAAATGGAGGGTCTGAGATTCGTTACTTAAGAACTCGGCGGTACATCGTTTAAACAACGCTTTCGATCGACCAAAGCTGGCCCAGTGTTGCAAATCGGCTTCAGTGGGTTGGCCCTGGGTGTACTGCCATCCCAGAGACAAGCATTCGCAGATCAAATCGGTGAAGTCGCGTATGTTCCTGGATACGGTCATAGGCGGTACTCAAAGTGACTCGGTCTAACTGGAACGTTAAACGCATGTTCTCCTCATAAATTGGACATTTAATAAGCAAGGCCTCAAAAAGGGAGGGCCATTACGGACCCTCCCCTCAGAGACATCTGGTTACAGCATCAGCAATCGTTGAACGTGTTCCAACAGGTCTTTCTTGTTAGGGTCGCGTTCAACCATCCCGTCCGGTCCTAGGTGCAGACACGGATTGATCCGACTGCGCCCGGTAGGGTCTGACTTTGGAATGTTGTTGTAAGAACCAACTTCGGCCACACTCATGTGCAAGTGCTTGCTAGGATCTTTAAGATTAATCTTTCCCTTCTTTCCCCCGGTCGTTGAGGCACTGTCTTGGGTCAACATGGTCGATGTGACACCAAAGAACAGATTGTCGTTGGACGTGGAGACGGGATTAACCTCCGGATGCTTAGCGTGGTTACTGATGTTGGCGATACGGCTGCTGCGTAAGTAGATGTTCATCAGGTTGTTGATCTCAGTGATTTCAAGCTTCTTCCGCTTCTTCTGTGCGGCGCGGAGCTTGTACATCAACGTATTGATCTGACTAACGATGTCAAACAACACGTACCTTAGCGTGATCAGGCGCTTCCCGTAGATGCTGGAGATACCCACATCCGAGGACACCGTCTTTTTCGCCAAGGTCTCAATCACATACATGAACAGTTCATAGATGTCGCTGCACGTTACTCCCGCGCTTTTCAATTCCTTCCACACAATCGAATCCAGGTACTCGTCCAACGAGACTAAGTGATCCTCGATCTCGGTGACCATCAACCCCTCACCCGTACCGGGTTCGTAGATGATGTGACCTAGGATCACTTTCCAGAGCCAGACGTCGTCCACGTACTCGGGCTTCACCCGGTTGGGGAAGTGGTCCGCGATGTAGAAGAAAGCACCTATGAGACTTTTGGTGGCTTGAGTGTACTGTTCTTTGGGAACGGCCACTCGCACTCGGGTGCTGCGGTACTGATTGCCTATGAAGGCGCGTGGCTTATTCCCCACGGTACTGCAAATTACCCATTCACTGGGTGGGTACTCTTTGGCGGTTATCTCGTCTTCCCCCACGACCACGTCGGCACCTGCGTATTCGCGCATGGTCTCGGTAAACCCGTGTCGAACAAACAAGTAGTTCGCCATCGTTGAAAAGACCACCTTAGCACTGCCAGCACGTCGACGTTGACGATTGCGAGCGGTACTGTGAACCCAAGACCAGACAACGTACGTGGACTCCCGGTCATCGTTTGCCATGAAATGGTGGGTGGTGCGTTCAAAGGTCAACCGTGCTCTGGTCAACTGGATGAACATGCTCTTCGATCCGACGCTGAAGGCTGGGTCTGCCAACACAGGGTGGATCGCAAACTTCTTTCCTCGGACGTTGAGTAGTCCCCCGGTTTGCACATACGGCAGATACAGGTATCGTGTAAATAGCTCCTCACCGTTGTATTTAAAGAAATACGCCACCAGATAGAAATCGCTCTGAGCAAGTTCGTAAACCTGCCGATTATCCCGTGCCCGTGTCGCTTCGTTGAATTCTTCTTGGGGCGTACATCGGCGATAACCTTCGTACGATAATCCCTCAGGGAAATCCACTGCTGCACAGCGGAAAATCTCATCGATAAACGCTTCGGCGCCGAGTAGTTGCTTAGTTGCCAAGCCGTTCGCGATATGAGGGTTGATCTCAGGTGTCGCATTGAGTACCCCTTCTAATAATTGAGAGTCCATCAACAACAGATCCTAGTCTTTGTTGTATTTAGCAATAGCCGCCGCTATGGCTATTACACCGGTGAGCACAATGGGGATGATCTTGATGATCTCGCTGGAGTCCTTTCGAGCGTTGCTACGCGATTCGTGGTATTCCTTGTCGCGCATGGCACGTATCCGGCGATCGTGTTCTTCCTGCGCGTACTGACGATCCAACTCCATCTTCGATTCATCCAATTCTTGTTTCTTAACTGCGAGGTCGTGTTCGTAGTTCAATCGTTCTAGTTTGTGGTCGTGTTCCACCTCTTTTAAATGCATGTTGATTTCTTTCAACTCCTGTTCCCGAGCGGCCAATTGATCGCCAAGTTTCAGGGCACTTTCAGGGGTGTCGTACAACCGCAGTGTGTCCACGGCGCTGTCGAACGCGTAGTGTTCTTCGATCGGTACGGGGTCGTTACTTAATGCCTCGATACTGCCACTGCTACATACATACACTCCGTCCCGTAAAGATTTATTCTTAATGCTCGGTACGCGATAGGCCTTACCTCCTAGATTGATGTACTTATCCCCGACGGCCCCGTCGTTGCTGATCAGGTATATGGAATACCCAAATCGATCTCGAGCGTTAACGTTTACTTCCGCCTCGATCAATTTGTATCGGCTACTGCCTGGGCTATAGGGATGGATTGCGCGACGCTCGTCGTCACTGGTCGAGAGGACCAGATCAAGGTCGGCAATGTAAATGATGCCACTGTTCTTTTCAACCTGTTCGGCCGTTACACTGTACTTCAGAGTAAAGCACTTCCGGTTGAATCGACCTCTCTTTTCGCAATTCTCAAGGGCCGCTAGTAACACAACGCTTTCGGCCGTGTTACCTGGGTGGTGGTGAAACGTACTTTTAGCATCAACCACCACACGGGGATCGATGTCGTAACTGACTAACACCTCCACGCAATTCTTACGCCCATCCCCCGCAGGTAACTTAAACGGCACTCCGTTCCTAAGGGTCACCGTGAGGTCCTGATTAAGATGGTTGTAGTAAGCAATGCTGGTTTCCAAGGCACCTCGAGACCGCTTTAGGGTGGTGTTGACTTCGACGTCGTTGACTTCGACGTACGTTGTCTCGTGCGGCTCGATGTGTTGCATGTTACATAGTCTTCGTCCATTGGTGAGTAGTAGGGTCTACCCCCTGATGATATATTCTTGAAAATATTTGCAAGACGGAATAAGAGGAGGACCCAACGGTCCTCCTCTATGTCGGTTATTAGAAGTTAGGTAAGTTACTGCCCGACAGTGCACTGTCGGCATTAAAGCCAGGGAATGAGGTCACTTGACTTACATCCCAAGCATTCAAGTTTTGGTTGAAGGAGTCAGCGTTGGCGAACATGTATGCCATGCTAGTAACACTGCTGACGTTCCAGCTGTTCAAGGGCCGATTGAAAGCGTCGGCTTGATTAAACATGTCGTTCATGCTAGTAACACTGCTGACGTTCCAGGCATTTAGCGGTTGGTTAAAGGCTGCGGCCACTCGGAACATGAAGCTCATGGTAGTAACACTGCTTACATTCCAGCTGTTCAAGGGCTGATTGAATAAGCTGGTATAGTAGAACATGCGACTCATATCGACAACGTTGCTCACATCCCAGTTGTTCAAGGATTGGTTGAAAGCGGAGGCGGTGTTGAACATTGAGGCCATATCGACAACGTTGCTCACGTCCCAGTCGTTCAAGGGTTGGTTGAACGCCTTAGCTCCAAGGAACATTGCATCCATGTTCACGACGTTACTCATGTCCCAGTGATTGATGTTGCTGTTGAAATCACTCGCGTTGTTGAACATCTGATAGCAACTGGCGCCCGGTAAAAGGATCGGGCCGTCAGACGCTGAGATCACAAACCCAGTGCGTTGTTGAAACATCTTTTCAATATTGGCGAACTCAACCACTCCCCATTGCATCACGTCTTTGAGTTGTTGACGACTTTCCGACAAAGGTCTGGTGAAACCGTTGACGGTACCGATGATCTGGACCTCATACTGCCCAGGGTCAACGTATGTGTGGGAGGCCGCCCCCGTATACGTTTGACGTGCACTAGCGTCGCCCCAGTCGATAGTCACGTCAGATCCTTCAGCAAAGGACAGAATGACATTGGTCACCCCGGAGGCGTTGCCTTCGGTGTCCACCAGTAACTTCAGTCCGGACCCAAAAAACGACCCGGTGGACAAGATGGTAGCTATGTCGTCGCGCACCAGGGCGTTCATACGCCCTGGGTTACTAAACAACTGATCGTCGTTACTCACGTTGGGGTCGTCCTGTTTGACCTGAGCGGTCAAGGTGGCGTACTCATCGCCCTTAATGACAGCGGCTGTCTTAGCCACGTCTACGTCGTTTTGCGTTGCGGTACCCGCGTGGAAATCCAATACGGTCTGCTTATAATTGTCAACTGCGTTATTCATTTCGCCGCGTTTTATATTAAGGTCTTCTAAGGTAGCCATGAGTTCACCGGAGTGGAGTGTGGATAAGTGTACCGTTCATACAATCAAGACAAAAAAAAGAAGGGACCCGAAGGTCCCTTCTTATTCGCCCATTAAGGCAACAGGTACGTCACCTGTTCTACTTAACCCATTGCTGGATTAATCGTTGCCAATCGCTGCGCTCAGGTTCTGAACGCGGATGTGGCCCACAACCGGCAGTACCGGTACGTGGATGCTACGTGGAACAACGCGATCGTTCTTCGCGGTTGAGCCGTTACGACTGGTGGTCACACGCTGGATCAGTTCGGGTACGTATGCGTGTACGCCGAAGGTCAGGCCGTCTTCACTGCCTGGACGCTCACGAGTGAACGTCAGGTAAATGTTGTCGACCATGCGCCCGTCGTTAGTAGACACGATGCGGTGCTGCATGTTCTCACCCAACAGACGGTCGTCGCCTGAGATCATCAGGTAACGCTGGATCACAGCATCACAACCGATCAGCAGGATAGGCTTAGTCTGGGTACCGGCGTTCGCCAGATCCAGTGCAGGGCCGTAGTTGGACTCGCGGTACATGCGGTAAGCCATGTCACGGATTGCATCAACCAGTACTGCTGAAACGTCTTCCGCACGCTCGTGTGAGCTGATGGAGGTAACGCTTGCAGATACGTCCAGTGCTTTCGATCCAAAGAACGGACGAACCACGTGACGGCCAGCGCCAACGATGTCCAACTTCACGCCACGTTCCATGGCAGCTTTGTACGCTTCCAGCTGCTCTGCGTAGTTGATCAGAGTAGTGACGGCGTTGTTGCTGTTACGGATACGGGCTGCGTTGATCATACCGCTGATCTTAGCGCCGTTTTGCTGGTCGTCGGTCGGCGTCAGAACGCTGATCGGGTAGCCAGGCTGGATTGCGTAAGACTCGGTGTACGGAGTCACGTCAATCAGGGCACCAGTGGAGCGCCAGTTGCTGTTGGAACGACGGGCGGCCAATTCGTAGCCGATCACGCTGGCAGACAGAGTCTCCAGACGATCAACGACTGCTTTACCAGCACCGCTGTCCAAGGCCAGGACGTCGCCGTCGGCACTTACAACGCTTTCAACACGCACAGGTGAAGAGTGAATGTCGATAGAACCTTCGTTCAGGTTGCCGTTGCCGTTGATAGACAAGGACAGTTGAACTGCCAGATCCGGAGTTGCGATCTGATCTGCAAGCAGCGCCAGTGCGGCGCCGTCAGCGGCTTTGGTAGAACCATCGATGCTGATTGCGTTGCTGATGAAGTTCAGTACCACTTCGCGGCCTTGGCCTTCGTGGGACTTCTTGAACTGGTTGCGGGTCATGTTACCCACGTCCAGCTTCACAACCTGAACAGTTGCGGGTGTCGCTGTAGCATCGGTCAGACGCACGTACAGATTCTTCAGGCGGGTGCCTGGAGCGATCTGGTCAGTGGTGTCCAGGATGCCGTTGTCGATCAGACCGGGGTGTGAGGACAGGCTCAGCAGGTTAACACGCTTGCCCATCTTCAGAGGACGAGTGCGAACGGTTTGGCCAGAGATGTCCATGTCAAGAGATCCGACTTCGGACTCAGCAACAAAGAACGCGTCATTGCTGTTGTCGTTCTTGGCCCAGGGTACCAGCTCAGTCGCTGGACGGTTGAGGATGCTGTGATCCGCAAACGCATCGATCAGGTTGGAACGCTTCAGACCCAGTGGCGAACCATCGGTCTTGTGTTGTGCGTAGTCCAGGACTTCCTGACGATCAACAGTGATCTGAATGCCGCCTTCGGCTGGAGTAACAACCTTAGTCGGGAAGAAAGCTTCGGAGAACGCGTCCTGACGTGAAGCCAGTACGTTGAACATGATGTTCTGTGCCGCAAAGTTAGCCAGCTCAGTGTCATCGAACGATTCTTGCGAATACGCATCGCCGTCGATCACGTCAATCTGACCGCCAAGGCCGGTGTAAACAGATTCCAAAGAGAACTGACCTGGATCGGAAGAACGCAGGGCTTCTTTGTGATAGCCGGCAGCGCCGCCTTGGGAAGCCAGACCAGCGATCAAACCAGCGCGCATGGACTCACTCATTTCAGAAGACATAGCTTCTTGAGAAAAGCTGGCATCCAGGTCGCTCAGGTGGTCGGCGATCACAGAGCGCATGTCGCGCGTCTGATCTTCGAAGTTCTGAGCAAAGGCTACAGCACCCTCTTGAGAGTACGTGCCTTTGATTACGTCACCGGTAGCGGTAACGCCGTTTGTGCGAAGGGCGGTTTCCAGGCTGGAAACAATACCGTTCAATTGTGTTGCAAAACGCGTTCTGTTGGACATACCTTTTGGTTCCTTTGATCAAAAGAAATCTAATGGGCTAGCAGCCGATATTTGGGAACAGCCACTATACAATGGGGTAAAAGTTCTTCACAAGCTTAGCCCAGACGTTTAACGTAGGCTCCAAGTAAACCGGTCATGGCCAGCTTATCGATGGTTAGGTTGTGTGCATACAATAGTTGCAGTAGTTGCGACAAAAACATTTTATCGGCAGCGACCTTGTCTTCGGAAGTGCCTTCAAATGTGTACGCAAACAGACCAACTGCATCGCTGCCGTCGATACCGTTTAAGGGCCGAACATTGAAACTCCATTGGAATCCGACTGGCAAATGCCGCCCGATTACGTTGTAAGTCATGTCCGAATCATCATTTCCTTCGAGTTCGTTTACCGTTCGTTCCATAGCATTGCTGCAATAACAATTCAACGGGCGGTCCAGATAAACAGGAGCTTCGTCGTGACCCGGAACGGTCACACCCAGAGTGCGTTCAAAATAGGCCCGCGCATCGTGGACTAAGCTATCATAGCATTCTAAGTCTTTCTTGGAGAAGTAGGGAGACAGCGCCGCATGATCCAGCAACGCGCTTTCTACCAGTCCCTCTCGATTCATGGCTTGGTGGAGCCACATTGGGATACAAATCAGCCGCATGGGGGGACTCCCTAGTTAAGTGTTCATATAGGTCTGCATCACATTATGGTACAACATTCAAAATGGATGGGAAGATGGGATGGTATAGCTTGAACATTTTCCCTTTCGATTACTGACGAGTCGGAGTCTTTCCGGTCAGTAATCGAACCCGCAACAATTGAAGGTCAGACAATGGATTCCAAACTCGTTCTAGTTAAGATCATCACACTACTCTACTGCGAGGGCATCTCTAAGCGCGTCAGCCACAGATCCGTATCTCTGGCGCAGGACATCGTCTCACGCTTGAAGTTACCCGAGCAAGTCACCGAGACCGACAGCGGACGCAATGTGATCGTAGGCTTACGCGAAACCGTTATGTGGATGTGCGATCAGCCGGAAGACGAGCCGTACGATTTTAATGCGTTGCTGCAGCGGGTGCGGCTAAACGCAGGCGACGACTTCACTGTCTTCCAAGCCTTTGAAGACGTTGATCGTTATCATGCCGTCGACGACGACACTATGATGAAGTTGTGCAACGGTCTCCACGGTGAATTGAAAGGCTTTCTACACCAGTGGGCCATACGTGAGATCATCCACAAAGCCCATCGGGAACTGTTTTACAATAAGAAGCCATTAGACTGGCGCAAGTACACCGAGAACTTGGTGGCCGACTTGGAAGCCTACTCTAATGGGTGGGCCAAAGGACAGGAATCGTTCGTTCTCAACCTTATGAAGATGTCTGACCCGGAGAGTCTAATGAAAGTGTTGGAAAAAGCCAAAGAAGACACCGAAGGCGCTGGCGGCTTTAGGTCTGGCTGGGCGGCATTCAACCGCATGTTGGGCGAATCTTGTCAAATGCGTCGTGGGATGTTTGTGTTGGTCGGTGGTTTGACTCACTGTTACAAGTCTGGGTTGGTGCACGACCTGTTTCGCCACGCGTGCATACACAACGATCCGATTCAAGAAGATGCCGACAAGAAACCCACCATCCTCTACTTCTCTAGTGAGAACCGAGCAGAAGAAGACCTGACTCGGATGTACGTGGCCCTGAAAGAGAACGAAACCGGGAAAGTGGTGGACATCTCTCAGATCGATAAAGTCGAAGCAGCGGCGTACGTAGCGGAGAAACTGACGGCTCGGGGCTGGAACGTGGACATGATTCGGATCAACCCGAACGAGTTCACATATCAAGAGCTGTACAACATCGTATTGAAGTACGAAGCGGAAGGGTGTGAGGTTCACGCGATCTACTTCGATTACCTGGCTCTGATTAACCGGCGCGGTTGTCAGTCTAGTATGATTGGTGAAGACATTCGATTGTTGATGCAGAGGGTTCGTACCTTCATGTCGTCGCGCAACATTCTGTTTATAACGCCGCATCAGTTGTCGCAGGAGGCCATGGCACTGAAACGCGCAGGGGTGGGTAACTTTGTGGCTGAGATCGCTGGTAAGAACTACTGGGACGCCTCTAAGCGGATTGCCAACGAGGCCGACTTGGAAGTGTATGTGGACATTGTTGAACGCGACAAACGACACTACTTAGCGATTCATCGGGGCAAGCATCGGACCGTCAAGGCAACCCCATTGAAGTACCGTTCGTTCTACATCCCGTTTCAGGAAGCCGGGTACGTGCCTGACGACCTACATACCACAGACTCGTCTCTACAGAGCCTCACCACTGCCGAGGCTGGAATGGAGATTGACTTTACGTAACCGGAATAGGAACTTACATGACCTTACTGATGAGTGTGGACAATCCTGAGGGACACAAACTTGAGGAGTTGTTGTCCCGACTACAGCAGGAACTAAAAGACAAAACGGCCAAGTTGTCGGACGCGTGTCCAATCAACGCCCACATCCGTATCAATAACCTCGCCATCATCGCCCTGTTGGAAAGCGCTGAAGAAATGCAACGCGACACCATGAACCGACTGGAATACCTGGGACCCGATCAAGGTCCCCACGGTAAACCGAGAGTGTGAGTTAACTTACGAGGAGGACTTCGGTCCTCCTCGTATGCCGTTTTGTATGTACGCAGTAACTTTAGGTGATGTATGAAAACGCGAGATTGGATGATGACCCATTGGAAACCGGCCAGTGCGTTTATCTATTCGTTAATTTGTTTGTGTGATTTTGTGATCTTCCCGGCGTATGCAGGCGTGAACCGCCCACATCTCACGTTGATTCTTACTGAAATACAAGGACTGGACTCCAACGTCCAACAGGCGGCCATCAGAGCCGCCACAGCAGGATATGAGCCGTTCACCCTAAAGGGGTCAGGGTTATTTCATTTAGCCTTTGGAGCGCTTCTCACGAGCGCTGCCATCAAAAACGGGGGACTTGACCGAAACGTGGTGTACAGCGATCAGGGGGCTGAATTCCAACGCCGTACCGACGATGCAAAAAATAAAACGGAATAACAGGAGGAGGCCAGTGGCCTCCTCCTATGCCGACTCTACTTATTTCTCGTCTTTCTTGTCGTCGGACTTCTTGTCGTCTTTCTTATCCGCGTCCTTGTCGTCCTTGGATTCCTCGGCTTTACCTCCCGCCAGTGTGTAGAACTGATAGCCCATCAGAGTAACGGCGTTCATCTTTTTACCTTTCTCTGAGATGGTCGTCATCAGACCCAGGTCGTTCAATCGATTAAGGGCGTCTTTAGAAGACACGTCGCTGTCTGACTGTGAACCGTCTTTGATGGTCGCTTCGAGGGTGGTTACCATAGGGCTGGTCAACAAAGCGTAGAGTCCCTTAGCGCCCTTCTTATTGCTCTTCTCAACGATCTGATCCATACCCACTTGCCAGTTTACGGCGTTGAAGCTTTTATCGTTGACGTCTTTCATTTTGATCATCGCGTCGATGCGCTGATCTATCGTGGTATCCGCTGCTTCCATCGACGGTGAGTTCTCTTCAAACATCATAGAACGTAACATGGTGCGTGTCCTTTATTTAGATCGAGTGTAATTCTGCCATACGATGACAAATGTGCATCAAGACAAAAAAGAAGGGGACCGAAGTCCCCGTTGTCAACTTATCCTTATTCCGGGTGCGGTATGTCCGTCACCTCCCAATCAATCGTCGCGCCAGTGGGGTCACGAAACAGCAGATCACTCAATTCACCTCTCATCAAACCAACGACGAACTCGATCAGTTGCTTGAGTCGAGCTCTGTCCAGGATGGTTAAATCCCGGGGGGTGAGTGGTTTGTCATACGAGCGATGTGCACAGAGAGACAGAGTACCGCTGTTGCGAGGAACAAGTAGTTTGAAGGCCTCTCCGTGGTTGGGTTCTATTGTAATCTCGAGAGCCACGTCTGGGTTGTCTTTCCACAATGTGATTCGAATGTTTGCGTTGATCTCTTTAGCGATGGATTTGGGCGTAAGTACGATCCCTCGACCCACGATGGCTTCGTCCAATACCTTCGCAGTCAGAATCCAGGTGTGGTGACTGAGGGTTAAGGCATGTTCCACGCCCCTGTTGCCGTGCAGTTCGAAGTTCGGATTGAACATCGCCTCCTTATGATCAAGTTCTCTGAGGATATGACTCATGACGTCGATGAACTCTCGTTCAAACAACGGCATGGTTCTTCCATCGTAGTCGACACGGTAACTCACCCACTCGTCGACGTGCAGTTGGGTTCCAGAAATGCCAGTGACAAACCAATCGCTGGCGCCTCGGCAGCCGAGATGAAGGGTCATGCACGCCGGACTGTGATAGGGGTCGATGGTGTTGTGTGCCTGAGTCGACATGTCTTGTTGCGGTAGGTGATTGAGATCCAAGGTATAGGCGCCGGCGGTTCTGCCTTGTTTAAGGAAGCGCGCGTCTTTGTCGTACATCAACAGTAACGGCATGTAAATCGTCAGAAGGTGATTGAGACGTTGGTTATCCAACACAAAATCTCGAGACATCCGACAGTTGACTCGGTTGGCGCCCACACTCATGGCGATGGTGCGCTCCACATGGGTATGGGCATTGTCGATGCAAGACAACGCCGAATCGGCCAGGACACCCGCTGCCGGCAGATGCGATTGGATCGTCATAACCAGAGTCCTGAGGCCTTCTTCTAACGCGCTGACGCGGTCTTGTAACAGCTGTTCGCGAAGAGACATATAAGTTTCCTTATTAAAAAAAGTAAAGGGTGAGTGGAGAGGCGAACCCCTCCACGTCGATGAATTATTGTTTGTCTTCTGGAACGTTGATACCTTCGTCTTCCAAGGAGATGGTTTCCCCCGTGGGTTTGGGTACCAGCGCCTCTACAATGGCCTCAACCAATTTGAAGTCGTCAGCGGTCAGATCGTTCACGCGAGACACCAGGAGTTGGAGTTCCTGAGTGTTCAGGTGATCCAGTGCCCCGGCGTCCACTTGACGTTCCACGACCTGACTGACCAAGTCTTGCATTTTCCGACATGACTCGATCTTTAACAGGCGGTTATCGGCTTGACCGAATTTCGCGATATTGTTAGCCGCGGCTTTCTGTACCATTTCTGTGTGCAGTTGAATAGACATGTGTATTTCCTTTTAGAGGTTACGTATGATGGTCGAATGATTTCGATAAAACGGCGCACGTGTGCTACCAGTGTGATATAGGTCTCAAATGTTTTTCAATCTAACTGGGCATAACTGCGGTAAACCGAAGTCTACCGCAGTTTCATTGCGTTTAATGCCTGTTGGAGTTCCAATTGGAGATCGTAGTCGCGGGGAGATTTGTTCGGCATCTTTCGAAGTTTGTCGAAATAGCCTTGCAGTTCCCGACGATCGGTTTCACGCGTACTCGTGTGGCGTTTCTTTCGGGAAGTACGTTTCAAGCTCATCCATCACCTCATGACACTCGATGGCGGCCAATGCACGGCGGACGATCTGAGTCCAGGTTTCTCGGCGTATCAATTTATCTGGAATGACTCGGGCAGTGATGTTCGGTATTTGATATCCGAATTCACCTCCGGTCACTATGAGTCTGACGTTCTCAATCATCTGCCATTCGTGGGTGGGGCGGTAGTAGTCGAAATCAAATTCCAACGTCAGGCGAGGATTCTGGGTGCGGCTAATGTTCCGGGTGGACTGAGGCACATCGGCCTTCCCAAGATAGATCACGTATCGATTGAAGTGGTTGTCGTCGGGTCGAATCTTCAACCCACGATCAGCTTGGTGACTTAACACCACCTTGGCTCTCTGACGCAAGAACTCCTCAACTTCCTTAATCTGGACTGTGTCTAGATTCTGGACGCTGCCCTCAGAGACGCCGTTAGGTTCTCTGGCACCTTCCATGAGGACTTGGAACTTCATACGTTCCACCTCTTCCAGTGCCGAGTGGAAGGTGCCCAACACCCCGGTATGTCGGACGTCCATCTGATGTGCCAAAGTATTCATGGCCTCGACCAGGGCGTCGACTTTCATCGAGATTATTTTAAGTTCAAGGTCCATACAACGCCTTTAGAGGTTACGGGTCTGGGCGTCGATCAGGTTCCTTAGAATCCCTTCGAACTCCACAACCAACTCATCCACGCCTACGAGGCCACCAGGGCGACGGGCGGCGATCTCCTTACACGCATTCATCCCCAATTGGATAAAGCGCTCTGAGAGCTCCTGAGGTACCTTACCGGACAAGCGACTGAAGGCTTCCTGGGCTTGAGCCTCAACGGTCAACTCGGACATGGTCATATCGGGGACTTCATCTCCCAATCCTAAGTCTTGGTATGTCTTGTCACTCATCGGACTTTACCTTTTCAGTTAGGTTGCGTTTCACGTTCAGACGATATTGAGTCATGATGCGCTGGCGAACGTCTTCTCCTAGGTCTTCGGTGCGGAGCGCGCCTACTAGCGCCTGTTCACTCAGCGTCAGGAGCACGGTTTTAACGTGAGCCATAGTGAAGTTAGCAATGGCATCGGTCGGCGCCGACGTCTCATCACTCCGCGCAAGGTCGGCAACGTTGGTCAGTCTCAGTTTCCAATTGTCGTAACTGACCTGCTCGGTTTCTTCGCCTTGGTAACACACCACTTTCTGACAGGTCCCCACCATTTCTTCAGCGATGCGTATTTTATCCAACGTCACCCAGTACTTATGGGTCAGTGGCTGCATGATGTTGCTTAGAAGCACCTTCATCGGGTGACTTGAATAGTCGGGGTCTCGAACATACGGAAGGATGGCCTCCCCACTCAGCGTCAGCTTCAGATACCCGTCGCCTTCTTCAGGGTCGGTCATAAAGAAGAACAAACTCAACTGCGCATCCGGATGGTACTTCTGGACGGCCGCGGTTTCTGATGCACTCGGTCGCCCAGTACCGTACTCGACGGTCAACTCATCTCGAGAGATTAAACTAACGATGTGTTTGTCATCAAATTGACGACGATCAATGTCTACCTTCATAGTGTCCCCTACTGTAGTCGTTGTTCCAAAATACGATCACACCTTCGCCGTGGTGACGCCCGTTTGACCTTGGTATTTTCCACCCCGGTCTTTATAACTGACTTCGCATTCTTGGTCACCCACGTGGAAGACCAATTGTGCAATGCCTTCGTTGGCGTATATCTTCAGGGGCAAGTTGGTTCCATTAGTGATCTCGAGGACGAGGTTACCTTCCCACTCGGGTTCAAGTGGCGTTACGTTGACAAGGGCCCCCACACGCGCATAGGTCGACTTTCCCACACAGATGACCAGTAGGTCCCGTGGGATACTGAACATCTCTACCGTGCGCCCTAAGAGCAGACCACCGGGAGGGATCACAATCTCATCGGCCACAATGACTTCGGAGAACGCGTCGTGGTTGTCACTCTTAGGGTCGATGATTCGACCGTCGTTAGGACGACTGAACAAGCGGAACTCGTTCGCCAAGCGGATGTCATACCCGTAACTGGACAACCCCCAAGAGATGATGCGGTTGCCGTCTTCGTCTTCCTTAACGGACTTATTTGAGAATGGAGAGATCATGGGCTTGCCCGACTCGTTTCGAATCTCACCAAGGATGCGCTCGGTTTCTACCTTACCGTATTTATCAAAGGTTACGGGCACAGTGTGTCGGGCGACAAAATCGCCAGTGCAGAGTTCTCGGATACTTTTATCAGACAGAATCATAGAGGGTAACCTTTGTTCTATTGGAATGCGTTAGG
>Ga0314774_1001003_pt1 | contig 19598 bp, 18 predicted proteins | sample MetaGCBIA2018_FD_204515 | JGI IMG/M metagenome (GOLD analysis project Ga0314774, IMG submission 204515) | Cryopeg brine microbial communities from Beaufort Sea near Barrow, Alaska, United States - CBIA 2018 | ecosystem: Environmental > Aquatic > Marine > Coastal | place: USA: Alaska | collected...
CTTTTTTTCAATATCTTTGGAACTCATTACTTTTGGTTTTAACACGCAAAAAGTATGAAAAAAAGGGCTAACTTCAAAAATTAGCCCTTTAACTTGAAAATATTTTGTCGGTTAGTAGTGATATTTTTTATTCTTTATTGAGCCGTTCTTGTTCCATTTTTTCGGCTAAACGCTTCGAAATTATAGGCTCAATAAGCGTTTTTCGTGGGTTTTGCTTGACGAAAGGATAGATTTCGAGTTCATCTTTCATCCTATTTTCAGGATTTGGATGCTTATTTGTGCCCAAAAGGATTTTTTCTTTGTTATCAAAACGTTCTTGTTCTCTATATGAACTTTCCTTGATTTTACGTTGAATAATACCGGCTTTCAATTGTTTTAAAAACCCGCCGCCGCGCTCTATTTCCTTAAAAAGTTCAAGTGCTTTTTCTGCCAACTGATTTGTAAGCGATTCTATATAATAGGTGCCATCTGCTGGATTTGCAGTAGTTTCAAAATAACTTTCCTGCTTTAATATCAATAATTGATTGCGGGAAATACGCTGCCCAAATTCATTGGTTTTATGGTACAGTGCGTCATAAGGCATATTTAAAATGGTATTTGCCCCGCCCAGTATTGCGCTCATACATTCGGTAGTGGTGCGCAGCATATTCGTGTTATAATCGTAGATCACCTTGTTACGGCGCGATGGCGTTGCGCAAATATGGCAAGTTTCGGGCAAGTCGTATTCTTTCGCGAGCGTGGCATAAAGTAGGCGTAGAGCACGGATTTTTGCGATCTCAAAGAAATAATTTCCGCCAACGGCGATATTGAAAGTCAACTCTTGCGCAGCCATTTTTTCACTAAATTGATTCAAATATTCATTAGCGTGAGCAAGGGAATATGCCAATTCTTGAATGATCGTCGCGCCGGCATTTTGGTAAATACCTGAATCTATGCTTAAAGCATTTTTATAATTATTGTTACTATTCTTATTAAGATCAATGAGTTGGGATATTTTGGTGAAATCTTTATCTAAGGCTTCAAACCAATTTCCGGAGCGGGCGAGATTACCGATGATATCCACATTTAAAAAAATAATCTGATTGTACTCTTGTGCTGTTTTTAGTAAATCTTTATAAAAATCAAGATCTAGAAAATCTAAATTGAAATAAACAGGCACCGATTTATCATGGATTTTATTCAATAAATCGGTTATTTTGAAGCTTTTTTCAGCTTTAAAGAATAGTGCTTCCGCTCCTTTTTCTACAACTTCATTGGCCGTTTTTACAGAAATTTTAGGATCGAGCACAAAAATTTCTTCAGCGATGTTCCAGTGTTTTGGTTGGCCGGGAATTTCAGGTGTTTCCTTTAAGTCATCGCGATGGTAAAAAGGCTTAACATCAATGCCTTCGGGCGAATGCCAGATCACGCTATCGTTATAGTCATCACCTTTAAGGTCAAATTGAATTTTTTGCTTAAAGGCTTTTGCTGAAACAGGTTGAAATTCAGAAAATAAGGGTTTATTCATCGTCTTTAATTTTCAGGCTGTCCTCATATTCTATGATGAATATTTCTTCGCCATCTTTTTTCATCAAATATTCTTCGCGCGCAAAACGCTCTAGCTCTTCGCTGTCTTCCAGCTTGCCAATCTGATCTCTATCAGTCTGAATCTCTTTTTTAAAATAGGTTTTATTACCTTCAAGCTTATCAATTTCCTTGTCCAATTCGTCATGAATAAGCCAGGAATTGGCATCAAAGAGAAACATCCAGACGCCAAAAATGACCAAAATGAGCATGTAGGTATTGCCGAAAATGCGGAACCACTTTTTTTGCCGTAATTTTTTATAGAATGTCACGATTTGGGGTATTTATAAGGTCAAAAAGATAGGCTTTTTAACCGATTTTATTATACTAAACGCTGATTTATAATGGTGCGTACAATTTCTACCGCAACATTATTAAAACGATTATTGGGTATAATGAGATCTGCAAACTCTTTAGTGGGCTCGATAAACTGCTGGTGCATGGGCTTGAGTGTACTTTGATACCGGTTGAGAACCTCTTCAAGATTTCTACCACGCTCTGCGATATCGCGTTTTAAGCGGCGTATGAGACGCTCGTCAGAATCGGCGTGCACAAAAATTTTAATATCAAATAGTTCGCGTATCTCAGGGTGGGTGAGGATTAAAATACCTTCTACGATCACGACTTTACGTGGTTGTGTGATCACCACATCGCTGGTTCGGTTGTGTTTTACAAAAGAATATACGGGCTGCTGTATGGATTCGCCTGCACGAAGCTGCTCGAGATGTTCACAAAGAAGTTCAAAATCTATGGCACGTGGATGGTCAAAATTGATCTTGACGCGCTCTTCGTACGATAAATGTGTAGTTTGTTTATAATAGGAATCCTGAGAAATCACGGTGACCTCGCCTTCCGGCAGTTCATTTACGATCTGATTCACCACTGTGGTTTTGCCGCTCCCGGTGCCTCCTGCAATGCCAATAATGAGCATAATTTGTTGTTTGCGGCAAATTTAGTAAACCAAAAGGTTCCGCAGGCGTGAAAAATCGTTTATCGCTTACTTTTTTACCAACGCTTAGATTGAAAGTTCGATGTCAATATTTACATTTATGGGAAAGGAGCAAGAAGATGTTTTTTTGTCCTTTTGACAAGAATAAGTTACCTCTGAACTTCTTTGACTAATTTATTTTAGATATCGGCTTTTGAGGCGATATCGCTAATTATCGTTTAAATAGCCGATATGTTGAATTATCGGATTTATAACCGATATTTAATAATATCTGCTTAGAATCCGATATATTTGTATATCGATTTTTAAACCGATATTTTTAAAATTTGAAAATGACAGCAGTAATCACGGGAGACATCATCAATTCAAGAGAAGGAGCGGTTGAAAATTGGATCAATCATTTAAAGGAAACACTCAATTGGTATGGCAAAGAACCAAGGGATTGGGAAATATTCAGAGGAGATAGTTTTCAATTATCAATAACTCCAGAAAAAGCAGTACTAGCGGCAATTCATATTAAAGCAGCGATAAAACAAACAAAATCACATGACGTCAGGATGGCAATAGGTATTGGAGAAGAAGAATATAATCCTTCAAAAATAACGGAATCTAACGGGTCTGCTTATGTAAGATCAGGTGAATGCTTTGAATCATTAAAAAAACAAACGCTGGCAATAAAATCAGATAAGAAAAATATGGATCTATCACTTGATATTATGCTCAGTTTATCTTTACTTACTGCAGATCATTGGAGCAGTACGGTTGCCAAAGTGATCAAAACTACTATAGAAAACCCAGAAATGAATCAAAAAAGCGTCGCCCAGCTTCTTGGAAAATCACAGAGCAGCGTAAGCGAAGCCTTAAAAAGAGGTGGTTTTGAGGAAATTATGAGCATGAATACTTTTTATAAAACACAAATCTCCCAGCAATGATCCTTCTAACAATAAAATTATTAATTGCTCATATCATGGGCGATTTCGTATTACAACCTGATCGTTGGGTAGCAGGTAAAAAAGTACATAAATACAAATCGAAATATTTTTATTTACACGGGCTGATTCATTTACTCTCACTTCTGGTTGTACTAGAATTTAATTTTTCATACTGGCCGTATATAGCATTAATTGTAGTCAGTCATTTGCTAATTGATTTGATTAAATTAAATCTAGATGAAAAAATAAATTCCAGAATACTGTTTGCTGTTGATCAACTCGCACATCTGATTGTAATAGGTATTGTGGTTTATATTAATCATCCATATAGAATGGATTTTGAAAAATTATATTCTTCGGAATTCCTGTTACTCACGCTTGCCATACTATTAACCTCTTTTGTATCATCCATTTTAATGAAAATCTTATTGAGCAGATGGATCATAGAGGATAATTCTGACGACTCCTTAAAAAGCGCAGGAAAATATATAGGAATTTTAGAACGTCTCTTTGTATTTGGTTTTATTGTACTAAATCAATGGGCTGCGATAGGATTGCTCATTACCGCTAAATCGGTTTTTAGGTTCAGTGATCTTTCTAGGGCAAAAGACAGAAAACTTACCGAATATATTTTAATAGGCACATTAACGAGTTTTGGTCTAGCATTTTTAATAGGTTTATTATATAAATACCTTCTCAATTTCCTTTAAAAGAATGGTAAAGATTGAAATCATGGTGATCTACTTTATGTAACCCATACAAACATTGTTTATTTTTGGTAGGAAAAACCTAACTTGTTTAAATATGAAACACCTTTACTTTTTTAAAAGTCAGCAATTTTACCTACTTAATCTCCTTTTTTTAACCGTTTTCAGTGCTTTTAACGGTTTTTCCAATACTGAAAATTTGAATCGTAAACCAATCATTATTTTGGTTGCACCAGTCATTCAGGATCAAAGTTTCAATGTAGTAGAAGGCAGTATAAAAGAAACAATAGTGGGAACAGTTTCCGCTACCGCGGAAGGAAATATCACCAATTACACAATCACAACTGCAGAATTTACGGGAGCATCTAATTCTCCAGCTGGTGATTCTTATCAAGATCCTAAATATGATGCTGCAGCCGTTTTTTCTTTGAATTCGGAAACCGGTATGATTAGCGTTAATAATTCCAAATACCTACTTGCCGTTTTAGGACCCATCGCGCTTCAAGTGGAAGTTACAGATAATACGGGCGAAAAAGCATCGGCCACCATAACCGTAAACGTGACTGATATAGAAGTCACGATCAGTGAAAAAATTGACCTTGATTGGACCACTGTGGCAAATCATCCACAAGGCCATTCTGAGGCGACCGGTGGTGCGGTGAATGGGGAGCTTTACGTTTTTGGTGGTTTTACGGCCAATTTTGCCCCAAAAGCGTCGGTTTTTGCCCTTAATGCAAACGCAAATTCCTGGTCACAGTTGGCAGATATGCCGCCCATGGCAAATAATTCTGGCGCAGGCGGCGCCACGCACATGGGCTGGACCGATGACGGAACCAATATTTACATCGCTGCCGGCTACGCCGCAGATGCTAGCGGTAACGCGCAGCAATTTGGTGCACGACGCGTTTATAAATATATCGTGGCCGAAGATCGTTATGCCGAACTCCCGTCATTGCCCATAGATCGCTCTGCCGGCGCGCTGGAATTTCTTGATAATAAACTGTATTATATTGCTGGTACAAACCGAGCGCGCAATGAAGATCAGGGAGATTTGCTCGTGCTTGACCTTGATGATCTGAGCGGCGGGTGGAGTTATCTTTCAGCTATGCCAAATCCCAGAAATCACATAGGTTCGGCGGTTTATGATGGTCAACTGTATGTTTTTGGTGGGCAAAAAGAGCACGATGAGGAACTGGTGCCACAAGACGATGTGCACCGGTACGATCCCGCGACAGACACATGGACACAAATGGCCGACATGCCGCAGCCATTAAATCACATCCACGCTTCGGTTTTTGTTTATGGCGATTACATTTATTCCATTGGTGGGCAAATCGTTCATAACGCCACGCCTTATGCTTCGGTTTATGCGTATAATCCTGCGACAAATACATGGAGTCAATTTACGGATCTGCCCGCAAAACGATTTTCGGTTGTTGCTGGAGGCATTGACGGAAAACTTTACGCCTCTGGCGGAAATAACTCCCGTACTACTTATATGGCCAATTTACCGGATGCTTTTTTAAGCACATCAACGGTTCAGAATACTTTGAACGCGATAAAAGTCTATCCTAATCCAGCAACAGATCACATCTTCGTTTCTATAGATAACCAAGACCGCGCAATTGAAAGTTTTAGTATATATGATATAAGTGGAAGAATACTAGAAGTGTTTTCCGCGGAAAATTTCAAGAATGGTGACAAATTTCAACTTCCTGTAGCGCAATTTTCACCGGGAATTTATGCTTTAGTGATTAAAGATACCCAAGGAAATGCAATCACTAAACGCTTCATTCTACGGTAAAGTCCCTCAAAACGCCGATTTTTCAATTAATCACACTTAAAATTATCAATTATTGAAAAATCAATTATTTGATCATAAATAGGGTCGTTTAATATCAAAAGTGGTCTTAATATTAATCTTCCTTTATTATTTTCGCTTAAGCGATGCGAATTTTATAAATCAAATTGCATTGTAGTTTATTAGAAAGAGTTTTTTATCCAATTGAATTTTCAAAACAAGCAACCAAAAGAGTTCAGCAGAACTAAATGGCTATTTATTCCTGTATTGAAGGTTCTATAATTAAATTTCTTAAAGGACTGTTTAACACCTTGTCAACTTAATTTTATTAAAAATTTTGAATGATTAAGAATTATGACATTAAACCTTCTCTTATAAAAGCACTCTAATAAAATATTAACATTATAAAGTCATTTTAGTCAACTAAAAACCACTTTTCATGAAAAGAAGAAATTTTGTACAACTCGCAGGTCTGGGAGCAGGAGCACTTATACTGCCGGCTGGGATGATGGGAAACTCCATTTCTGCAGAGGCTTTGCTCGATCCCGGAATGGACCTGATCGTGAAGAAAAAAATGGCTGATGTTGCCCTCAACACTGCAAAATCACTGGGCGCAACTTACGCAGACGCGCGTATAGGCCGCTATCTCAACCAGTATGTGTTTACCCGCGAGGATAAAGTGCAAAATGTCGTAAATACCGAATCTTTTGGTATTGGTATCCGTGTGATCGCAAATGGCACTTGGGGTTTTGCGTCGACAAACAGCGTTACCGAAGACGGCATCAAAAAAGCGACAAATCAAGCTGTGGCCATTGCCAAAGCAAATTCGCGCATTCAGAAAGAACCAGTGCAACTGGCATCCGTAGGTTCTTTTGGCGAGGTTTCCTGGAAAACGCCCGTAAAAAAAGATTTTAAAGAGGTTCCGGTTTCAGAAAAAGTAGATCTGTTGCTTAATGCCAACAAAGCTGCGATGGATAATGGAGCCGATTTTGTTAATTCGTCCATGTTTATGGTCAACGAACAAAAATATTTTGCTTCTACTGAAGGTTCTTATATCGATCAGGATGTGTACCGTATCTGGCCCACTTTTGATGTTACCGCAATAGATCGCGCGACAAATACATTCAAAACTCGCCAGGCATTGAGTGCTCCCGTAGGCATGGGTTATGAATATCTGGACGGGCTGGATTCTGAAAAACTCGATGGGCCCGGTGCGCTTAAGCTCTATAAAAACAGCTATGATATTGTGGAAGATGCCACGATCGCCGCACAGCAGGCCAAAGAGATGCTAACCGCAAAATCGGTTGATCCGGGTAAATACGATTTGGTGCTTGAACCTAATCATTTGGGCTTAACCATTCATGAATCGGTAGGACATCCACTAGAACTTGATCGCGTTCTGGGTTACGAGGCTAATTATGCCGGCACCAGTTTTGCCACGTTGGATAAGTGGAAATCTGGCGATTTTAAATATGGTAGTGATAAAGTGAATATTGTGGCAGATAAAACACAGGCCAACACTTTAGGCAACGTAGGATGGGATGATGAAGGCGTGAAGACTAAGAAATGGGATTTGATACGCAATGGGATATTAGTGAATTATGAGGCCATTCGCGATCAGGTACACATGCTTAACGAAGAAGAGTCTAACGGTTGCTGCTACGCAGAAAGTTGGAATGATGTGCAGTTTCAGCGTATGCCGAATGTTTCTCTGGAACCGGGCAAGGACAAATATTCAGCCGAAGAAATGATCAAAGACGTTGAAAAAGGAATTTACATTGCCGGTCGCGGTTCGTATTCCATAGACCAGCAGCGTTATAATTTCCAGTTTGGTGGAACGGTTTTCTATGAAATAAAAGATGGAAAGATCGTGGGCATGCTCAATGATGTTGCCTACCAATCCAACACGCAAGAATTCTGGAACAGTTGCGTAAAAGTGTGCGATAAGGATGATTATCGCCTTTTTGGGTCGTTTTTTGACGGAAAAGGACAGCCTGCGCAGATTAGCGCGGTATCTCACGGCAGTTCCACCGCCCGTTTTAATGATGTCAATGTGATCAATACCGGTCGCAACGTTTAATAAAGAATTGAGACATAAGACATACGATTTGAGATTTAAGACTTAATATTTAAGATATAAGTTTTACCCAGCGTACATATTTGTATACTATTTAATAGCTCTAACCTTAAGTCTTACGTCATTTCCTCTCAGATCTTATATCTTACATCTAATTAAATGTTCTGTTTCCTCTGAAAAAAAATAAAATACAGAAATCAGCAACCAAAAAAAAAATAAAAATGGCACTATATACAGAAGAAGAAGCGAGGAAAATCATGGAAAAGGCACTCCGCTTTTCCAAGGCAGATTCCTGCTCAATAAGTTTACGCGGTAGTGAGAGCGGCAATATCCGCTATGCGCGGAATACCGTTTCTACCGCTGGTCATCAATCGAATCAATCGCTGGGTGTACAATCCAGTTTTGGCAAGAAATCCGGTTCGGCAACCATTGATGAATTTGACGATGAATCTTTGGAAAAGGTAGTCCGCCGGGCGGAAGAACTCGCACAGCTTTCTCCAGAAAATCCAGAATTTATGGAACCTTTGGGGCCACAGACTTTTGACGGAGCAGTTACTTTTGTGCAGGCAACGGCAGATGTAACCCCAGAATATCGCGCTAAAGTCGCGGAAAGTAGTATCACGCCCGCAGATCAAAATGACGTCACTGCAGCCGGATTTTTGGATGATTCCACCGGTTTTCAAGCAATTTTAAATTCAAAAGGACTCTTCGCCTATAACAAGTCCACCGATGTAGATTTTACCGTTACCATGCGCACAAATGACGGCACAGGTTCTGGCTGGGTGACGCGGGATTTTAATGATATTACCAAATTTGATCCTGAAGAAGCTGCAAAAACCGCGGTAGATAAAGCGGTTATGTCGCGCGAGGCGAAAGCAATTGAACCAGGACGGTACACGGTAATTCTAGAACCTGCTGCCGCAGAAGAATTACTGGGCAGGATGTTTCGCTCCTTTGATGCCCGTACCGCAGATGAAGGCCGAAGTTTTATGTCTTCTAAAGACGGCGAGGGTACAAAAAAAGGTCAAAAAATCGTGGACGACCGCGTCCATTTATGGTCTGATCCAAGAAATATGGAAGTACCCACCGCAACTTGGGACAATGAAGGTCTTCCACTTAAAAAAATGGACTGGATCGAAAATGGAATCGTAAAAAACTTGGCCTACAGTAGATATTGGGCCGAAAAACAAGGAGTTGAACCCGTTCCTTCACCGAACAATTTTATTATGGACGGCGGCGACGCCTCACTGGAGGAAATGATCAAAAATACCAAAAAAGGAATTCTGGTAACACGTTTTTGGTACATCCGCTCGGTAGATCCGCAGTCTCTATTATTTACGGGTCTTACCCGCGATGGGACTTTCTATATCGAGAATGGCGCCATTCGCTATCCAGTTAAGAATTTCCGTTTTAACGAGAGTCCGATTATCATGCTCAACAACTTAGAAGAACTTGGTAAACAAGTGCGCGTGGGTGGAAACCTGATTCCATATATGAAAATCAGGGACTTTAGTTTTACGAGTTTGTCTGATGCGGTTTAAGATAAAATATGAAAGGAGATTTTTCAAGGTATTTTTGAACCTTATTTTAATGAGTTGTTCCGATTTTTTTTAATCTTGAATTAAGAGCTTGTTTAAAAACCTTGATTCCTTAAAACCTCCCGAAAGCTTTCGGGATTTAGAACCATGACATCCAATTAAATAGGCTCCATATCTCGATATGCATCCGATTTAATTTTTAGTCAGAACCTCAAACCCCTGATTGTCAGTTTGCATTCTTTTTAAACAAGCTCTAAGTTTAACCGCTTTTATACAACTTTGCAAACATTTTTTTTATAATTTAAAATAAAATCTTAAATAATATTACCATGCCAAGCGAAGCAGAATTAAAATTGGAAATTTTCAGACTACTAGATTCCCAACATGAGGAAGATTTAAAAGAAATTTATGACTGGCTATCAATTAAAGTTGGGAAGAAGAATAATCTATCCGATTTAGAAAAAGGTTATCGGGATATGGCGGCCGATACAGATCGGGAAAAGGACGCCATGGAATGGATTGAAGGAACTCTTAATAGTGATGAATTGTGATTAAACTTCGCGGAGAGGTCTGGTGGGTCAATTTTGATCCATCTGTAGGTCAAGAAATAAAAAAAAGACGTCCTGCCGTAATTCTAAGTAATAATATTTCTAATAAACATTTAGATAGATATCAGGTTGTCCCTTTAAGCAGTCAATTGAAAAAAGTGTATCCAAGTGAAACTATTGTGAAAATTGATGGTAAAAATAGTAAAGCAATGATTGATCAATTAACAACCGTCAGTGAATTACGGTTTGTCAGTAAAATTGCAGTATTAAGTCAATCTGATATTGCCAGTATTGAGAAAGTAATAAAAACACAGCTTAATTTAGAATAGGAGTTTATTTGGATCAATTTCAAGGTTATAATTAAAATTTCAGAATGATCTCATAAAAATAACTCGATTACTAATAAGGCTTTATCAACCTTCAGTATTCAAAATATAATCAGCAATTCCTCAAACTCAAAAAAAACAATGACACGCGAAGATTTATTAAAACGAATAACCATGAATCCAAAATTGAGTTTCGGTAAGCCAACCATCCGTAATAAACGTTACCCTGTGGAAATTATGCTTGATCTTCTGGCAGCAGGGATGACGGTTGAAGAGATTCTTGAGGATTATCCAGATTTAGAAAAAGAAGATTTTCAAGCGTGTATACTTTTTGCTAATGAGACCATTCGCGTTAAAAGTATTCACAAAGTAAATATTTAATGAAGTTCCTGGTAGATGCTCATTTTTACTTATTCGGTTAGCAAATTGGCTAAGTGAGAGAAATCATGATGTAGTACACACTAGCGAACTTCCGTCAAAGAATGAAACTGAAGATTTGGATATCATCGAATTATCCATAATTCAGGAAAGGATAGTCATTACGAAAGACGATGATTTCTACAAGAACTATATCATAAAAGGAGAGCCTCATAAGCTTCTATTTCTTACTATGGGAAATATGAAAAATAGAGATTTGATGATTCTTTTTGAACGGAATATTGAATATAAAGAAACGGAACTTAAAAATAATTTGGTCGTGGAACTTGGAAATGATTATGTTACGATTCATTTTTAAATCGATTTGTCATTTATTAGGTTGTGTTTAAAAACAAAAAATAATACTCAGGAAATCCTTTCTTGTTCAAAGCAAGAAATAGCAAACCACATTTGAACAATCAATTTTTCTTTACGCGTTTGCAGTATGAGTCCGGTGATTGGGATGTGGATCAGCGTATGCCGTCCAATTTGCTCAATTCATTAGTGGAATATACCACGCTGGCGGTTGATAAACAGGAACATATTATCACACTGAGCAGTCAGGATATTTTTGCTTCTCCATTTTGTTATATAACCGGGCATAAATTGGTGCAATTCAATCAAAAAGAACGTGAAAACTTCAAAAAATACGTCAATAATGGCGGTTTTGTATTCGCCGATGACTGCAACCACGATATCGACGGACTTTTTGCTAAATCTTTTGAAAACCAAATGGAAGCTATTTTTGGCGCTGAAGCACTTCAGAAAATCCCAAATGACCACGAACTCTATTCTATTTTTTTTGATTTTGACGACGGTCCTCCTACCACTTCGCAAGAGCTGAATGGCTGGGGCGACGATCTGGTACACGATTATCTCAAGGCCATTATCATAGACGGTCGCATTGGCGTGCTCTACAGTAATAAGGATTATGGATGCGAGTGGGATTACGATTTCAGGAACAAACGCTTTTATAAAAAAGACAATACACGTTTTGCGGTTAATATTGTTATGTATGCACTTACCTCATAAAAATTTATGAATACAGATTTAAGACAACTGGAACAGGAAGTTGATGTACTCACCGGCAAACTCCAGGCGTTACGGGAGGAAATTGCTAAAGTGATCATTGGTCAAGAGGAAACCGTAGAGCAGTTGCTCATCACCTTTCTTGCTGGTGGCCACGCGTTGCTGGAAGGCGTCCCCGGTTTGGCCAAAACACTTATGATCCGTACGCTGTCACAAGCCATTGATCTTGATTTCAGACGTATTCAGTTTACGCCAGACCTCATGCCTTCAGATATTATTGGTGCCGAAATCCTCGAAGAAGATCACACCACAGGCCGGAAATTCTTTGAATTCAATAAGGGGCCCATTTTTGCCAATATTATTTTAGCAGATGAAATCAACCGAACGCCGCCCAAAACACAAGCTGCATTATTGGAAGCGATGCAGGAATTTGAGGTGACCTATTCCGGGAAAACCTATAAATTAGACAGGCCGTTTTTTATTCTCGCCACTCAGAACCCAATTGAGCAATCGGGAACATTTCCGTTGCCGGAAGCGCAGCAGGACAGGTTTTTACTCTATATAAAAATCGGTTATCCTACTGAAAATGAAGAGATCCATATTTTAAAAAATACCACCGGAAGTAAAAAAGTCAGGATAAATCCAATGCTTTCAGCAGAAGAAATCGTACGCCTGCAAGAATTGGTTCGAGAAGTGCCAATAAGCGATGAGTTGGTGGGTTTTGTAAGTCGGGTAGTGCGCGCGACGCGGCCGGAAACCTCGAGTAATGCGTATGTGAAAGATTGGGTAAGCTGGGGTGCAGGGCCGCGTGCGGGACAGGCGATGATTCTCACCGCAAAGGCGCGGGCGCTGGCTCAAGGACGACTTTCAGTTATGCCGGAAGACCTGAAAGAAATGGCTTTTCCAGTACTGAGACACCGTGTAATAGTTAATTTTAGGGCGGAAGCAGAAGGAATTATCGCAGATGATGTGACGCGAGAATTGTTGAAAAATACGCCAATTTCAATCTAAAAATAGCCATTTTGAAGCAGGATTATCAGGATTTGCTGAAACCGGAAATCATCAACAGCGTTAGCGGACTTTCTCTTATCGCACGCATGATCGTGGATGGACAGTTGGCAGGACTTCATAATAGTCGGCGCGTGGGGCAGGGCATGGAGTTCAGCCAGTATCGGGGTTATGAACCTGGAGATGATCTGCGCTTGCTAGACTGGAAAATGCTGGCGCGTTCTGGCCGGTATTATATCAAACAGGCCGAAGTGGATACCCATGTTTCAGTAAAGTTTATTGTGGACGCCAGTAAGTCAATGCAACACACCGAAAACGGACTTTCAAAAATGGAATACACACGTGTTCTGGTTGCGGCATTGGCGTATTTGAGCCAGCAGCAGAGCGACGCGGTAGGGCTTTTTGCTTTAAATGACCAGCGGTTACAAACGGTATATCCCAAAGGGCAAAAGCAACATTTCAATCGATTATTGCTAGAATTGATAAACATGGAAAGCGCCGGTAAATGGCCCGAAAATACAATGGAACTGGAAAAACTGCATGACCGGAGCCGAAAGGAACTGCTCTTTTTTATCACAGATCTTTACGAAAATAACCATGAACTTACCAATTTCGTCAAACGAATGAAAACCGCTCGAAACGAGGTCGTTTTGCTTCATATTATGGGAAAACAAGAACTGGAATTCGATTATAAAGGCACAATTACTTTTGAAGATCTTGAACGGGACACACGTATAAAAATCAATGCAAAAGAAGCCAAAAAAAAGTATTTAACCGAACTAAATAAATACGTAAACTCCATCAAAGAGGAAATGCTGGCCGCTGGAATCACTTACGAATTGCTGCGTCTTAATGATCCAGTAGGAGAGACCTTGCAAAATTTTCTAAAAAAACGTGGCAACCTAGTATGACTTTTCTCAATACTACATATTTATGGGGTTTGCTGGGTCTAGCGGTCCCGCTGGCGATTCATTTGTGGAGTAAAAAGGAGGGGAAAACAATCAAAATAGGCAGCATACAATTACTTACAGAAGCCAATCCTAAACAGGCAAGCAGCATTCATTTAAATGAATTGTTTTTGCTTTTATTAAGGCTACTGCTTCTTGCTTTGCTCGTTTTAATCCTTGCCGAGCCTCAGTGGAACCGCCTAGCGGAAAAGGAAAATATTGCGTATCTGGTGGAGCCAGCATTGCTCAAAAATGCCGATATCAGATCGATGATTGATTCTCTGCCGGAAGGATCTATACGTTTATTGCAAGCCGATTTTCCAGAATGGAAACGGGATCAAGCTGTGCCAAATGTTGATAAAACACCTAATTATTGGCAACTGGCGCAAGACATGAAAAACTTGCATGCTGATAGCGTAGTTGTCTTTACACGTGCACTTTTGCATGGAATTTATGGCAAACGACCATCAATAAATACAAATATCAATTGGGTAATCCTTAACCCAGACACTGTGAACAATCAAGTGGTTTTAGCAGAAAAGGAAGGAGACAGTATTAAATTGGTTTCGGTAGCTAGTGATAGTAACCAACTTACTTTTAATAGCGAGAAAATCAGCCAAAACAATGATAAAATCAATCTAAAAGGGGACAGTATTTTGCTTATGCAAGATGAAATAGAGAAGGGTTTAGCATTACATATTCAAGACACGATACGCGTACAAATTTCGGCTAGCGATTCACTTATGGCAGAAAAAAAATACATCGTTGCTTCTTTTCGGGCGCTTAGCTTTTATATCGGTCAACCTTTAAAATTGTCTGAAGTTAGCGATTCCGTGAAATTGAAAAGCGATGTTTTGGTTTGGTTAAAAAATGAACCAATTCCAGAAATTTCCGGTAAAATTTTGACCTATAAATCCAATATTTTGGCCCAAAATCTCATTAATCCGACTGAAAATTCTCATATTTATAACCTTACACGATCATTAAATTCAGAAAATGTGATCTCTGAAAATTTACCCGAGCAGTTGCTCACGCTGCTTGATTTGCATCCTGATCTAGATGAGAAAATAGCTCCGTATGATCTGCGCAGCCTTTCTAAAAAACAATTGCAGACGCGGCAAACTGGCTCCAAGAAAATACAAAACTACGCACAAACTTTCGATCTTTCTCCTTGGTTTTGGCTTTCACTTATTTTGTTGTTTATCGCCGAACGTATAACCGCTTTTTACAGAAAACAATGATCGCAAAAGCAAAAAAAGCACTGATTCGGTTTCAGAGGCGCTGGCAGTTTTTGCTGGTGATCAAAGCGCTATTTTATGCGACTGGGCCCGCGGTGCTAGTTTATGCTATGTTCTATAATTTGTGGAATGCCCTTGGAATATTTTTCATTATTTCTGGTTTGATCTTGATGTTTAAAAAACCATGGAAACTACAATTGCGGCAAGTGAACAGTTACGTGGACGAAAAATTGGATGCTGCAGCTTCTAGTAGTGCTCTTGTATTACAAACCACTGATTTATCAGGATTGGCACTCCTGCAGCAACAACGTATTGCTTCTATTTTAACGGAGAAAATCAATACAATTCGACCAAAAATCCGGCTTTTTCCGGCTGTTTTTAGCTTGATTTTATTCCTTTTGATTTCTTTTTTGGTGCATAGATATGACATCGGAAACGCGGTTTTTCCTACCGAAAAATTAATTTCTCCAAAGGAGATAGTCACCTTTCAACCCATTGATTCTTCGGTTATAAAAATAAAACCACCGGTGCTTGAGAGTCAAAAAATTACCATAAGCTATCCGGCGTACGCGCACATCGCACCGTTTACCACTTCAAAAATGGATGTTAAAGCACTTGAAGGCTCACGTTTGCGTTGGAATCTGGAATTTGATCAAGCTGTAGATAGCGTATTGCTTGAATTTTCAGGAAAACCATTTTCAATGTTGTTGAAAAATGGCAGTTATTCTTATTCAAAAACACTGGAAGCGGCTGGTTTTTATGATTTCCGATTCCAGGATTCACTTGGGGCAGACTATGTTTCTGATTTATATAGTGTGGAAATGCTGCGCGATCAACCTCCGGTTATCGCCCTTGAGGGTTTGCAGCCTTTTATTTCTTTTACGTATGACGATGAAAAGCAACTTGATTTTACTGCACTTATAACTGATGATTTTGGTATCGGCGAAGCGCACATCACTGCGACGGTGAGCCGCGGCACGGGTGAATCTGTAAAGTTTCGGGAGGAACGCTTGGCTTTTGATAATTCGGTCGACGCTGGTAAGCAAAGATGGCAACTTACCAAAAAAATCAATCTTGACAGTTTGCAAATGGAACCGGGAGACGAACTTTATTTTTATATCGAAACTGCCGATTTAAAAACTCCAAAGCCGAATATTTCGCGTAGCGAAACCTTTTTTGCAGTGATCAAAGACACTGTTTCTTACGATTATGCCGTTGAAGGAACGCTAGGAGTAGACCGTATGCCAGATTATTTTCGCAGTCAGCGGCAGCTTATCATCGACACAGAAAAACTCATTAAAAATAAACCGAATTTAGCTGAAGAAGAATTCAATAAAACCAGCAACGCGCTAGGAGCAGAGCAGAGTTCGCTGCGCCTGAAATACGGCAAATTTATGGGTGATGAAAACGCAGGCGAAGAAGAACAGGAACACGGAAACGAAGAAAACCCAATAGCCGATTATATGCATGTTCACGATGGCAGTAATGAAAATAATCTGGTGGAAAGAGATGGTGAACAGGCACAAAAAGATACGACCAAAACCGAACAACCAGATCAGTTTACCCTATCGCTACACAGCAAAATGCGACAGGCACTCAATGAAATGTGGATTTCTGAGCGACATTTACGCGTGAATGAACCGCAGCAATCATTGCCGAATCAACACCGTGCGCTCGATCTTTTACAGGAAATCAAGAACAGCGCGCGCATTTATGTGCACCGCATAGGTTATGACCCACCGCCTATTAAAGAAAATACGCGCCTCACCGGTGAGATCAAAGATGTGGACAATTATAGGAAAACAGAAGATCTGGAAAAACCCAAAAACGAACCTAATATGCGTGAAGCCGTTGCCGTCATCGAGCGGCTTACGACCGAAAAAATAATGATTTCTGATGAAAATAGGACGCTTTTTGGCAAAGCCGGAAATGAGCTTGCGCAAAAAGCAATTGATGAACCAGGCAAGTATTTAGCAACGTTACAACAGTTAAAATGGCTGAGTGAAAGCCGCGAAAAGCCGCGAAAACAGGATCTGCGCAATTTACAAAGTGGTTTGTTACAGGTGCTGACAAAACTAAAGGAAAACCCGAATCGTGGGGAAGAACCAATGAATGCTTTGAACAATTTGCTGCTGCAAGAACTGGAACGTAATGATTGAGAACCTACATTTTATACATCAAGAATGGCTGTGGCCGACAATTATTGGCGGCGTTGTAGTTTGGCTGATCTCTGTGGTTTTATTTTGGTTTTCAAGTGAAAGGAAGCGATTTATTATTAAAATGATTGCAGCTTTTTTTGCAATTGCGGCACTTGTTCTTATCGCCCTTAAGCCAGCTGTAACACAAAAACAGAATGAGGCAACGGCCATTATGCTCACGTCCGGTTATGATAAAAGTGTTTTAGACAGTTTGCAAAAAGCAAAGGAAAATGTGTTGCTTTTAAATTACGATCCACGAATGGTTTTGAGCAAGGATCTGGATTCACTTACTACTATAAAGATTATAGGGAATGGAGTAAAAAACTATGATTTTTGGCAATTTAAGAGCATTTCTGTCAATTTTTTGCCCGGAAAAGTACCGAATGGAATTATAGCGCTGAATTATAAAAAGCGTCCTATACTAGGAGAAAACCTAGAAATTATGGGATCTTTTAATAATCCAGAAAAAGGCCACCGGCTGGTGCTACAGGATCCCGGCGGAGCTGGATTAGATTCTGTAGTTCTGAATAAAAAAAAGTTTGATTTTCAACTTGGTACTTCTTTGAAAACGGCGGGAAAACTGGTATATAGATTGATTGAAAAGGACTCTGTTGGAAATGAACTTTCTGAAAATCCAATACCCGTGGAAGTGCAGCCAAATAAAGTGTTTAATGTGCTAATAATCAATGATTTTCCTACTTTTGAAACGAAATATTTAAAGGATTGCCTAGCGGAAATGGGGCATAAAGTGCTTATTAGAAGCAAACTTACCAGCAATCGCTATAAATTTGAATATTTTAACCGGGAGCAAGTTCCGCTTTCTGTTTTTTCGCAGGCTACGCTAGAATCTTTTGACCTTTTAATTATCGATTCCCAAAGCCTTAGAAACTTGCCAAATTCAGCTAAAAATGGGTTGGAAATGGCCATAAACCAAGATGGTTTGGGCGTTTTTGTTCAAGCGGATATTACCTTTTTTCGCGGAGCGGAAGATTTAGTTTCACTAAAATTCAATAGTGACCGAAATACGACTGTGCGGTTAGATGAATTTCCGCGTGTAGCGCTTGCCAAAAATTCATTTGTTTTTGAGAAAACCTTCGGTCTTGAAACGGTTCAAAATTCAGAAGCCAAAATTATTTCCGCATACAAAAGAGATGGAAAAGGCCGTGTGGGCACGACAGTACTTGACAAGACGTATGAACTGTTGCTGGATGGAAAACAGGATGTTTATACTAAATTGTGGACAGAACTATTAAGTCCGTTAGGAAAAAAAGAAATCACAGAAACACGGTGGTCAGCGCAAAACGCGGTAATTTACCAGGATGAGCCGTTTACGTTCAACCTATATACCAATCTAACCGAGCCAAATGTTGAAGTTGCAGAGGGAGACCGTATTGCTTTAAAGCAAGATTTAGATCTACCGGAGAAGTGGGAGGGAAGAAGCTACCCGAATCAGCGCGGCTGGAACCGTCTGAGCTTAGCGCAGGACAGTACACAAGGATTCAATTATTTTGTGGATGATTCCTCGCACTGGAAAGCGCTTTCTGGCTACGCCACAATGCAGCAGAACAAGCGTTTTTTTAATACAGAAAACGCCTCCGTCTCGCGAAAAATTGGCTTGAAACCGATTGATTTTTGGTGGTTTTTTGCCGTTTTTCTTATGCTTATGGGGTTTTTATGGCTGGAGCCCAAGTGGGATATATGATCAAATTATTTCTTTATTTCCATGAGCGTGTTTTATTCCTAAGTTTCTGGGTCGAAATTCAAAATCTATTTCCGATTTACGTGGCAAGCTGTTTGTGATAAAGGCAGGATTGCCTCAAGTTAATTGACCTATGCCCACTCCTAGAATATTGAGCATAAAAGAAATGGTTATTGCGGTAATCGCACCTGCAAAAATCGCAGCCCAAGAAATTCTTGATATTTTAGTTATCGAGTTTTCAAATCGACTATATTGTTTTTTCATAATACAGATTGGTTTTTTAAATCAACTACCTCGGGGCAAGTCCGCGAGGTATGATTCGGAAATGAATTTTAAATTTCGACCCTGAGGCTCGGGGAATAAAACCCACTGGTGGGATTCAATCAAAAGTACTTGTAAGAATCACATCTATTATAGTTTTTATAAAATATTAAGTTCATTTTATTTAAAGCTTAATAATCTGAAAATCAGTTATTAATGGGTATTTCGGAGGGACCATGCCACTGATTTCGGTCAAACAGTGCCACTTTAAAAGATACTGCAATAATATAAAAAATTAATGTTATTCCTTCTTTAGGATTCCTTTTCTTAAAGATTCTCCTTTTAGATCGATGCGGTGAG
>Ga0314774_1001004_pt1 | contig 19590 bp, 20 predicted proteins | sample MetaGCBIA2018_FD_204515 | JGI IMG/M metagenome (GOLD analysis project Ga0314774, IMG submission 204515) | Cryopeg brine microbial communities from Beaufort Sea near Barrow, Alaska, United States - CBIA 2018 | ecosystem: Environmental > Aquatic > Marine > Coastal | place: USA: Alaska | collected...
TGTTGAAAGATGGTACGAAATAGAACCAGAATTATTTAAAATAACACCTGAGGAATTTAAAATTAAAATTCTAAGTTTACAATCTAGTTTTAATCAACTTCCATTAACAACCTTGTGAAACTTGACACCTACATAGTAAAAATGGAAGTTGGATGGTGGTACTGGCTGATCTGTGAGGTATAACTCTGCCCGAGCATCCAAGACAGGCAGCGCCCAAAAAGTTTGCAGCAATAGAATAAACAATGCTACTAGAAAAAGAATATGATTAATGGAATCCCATTTTGTTTGCGTTAGAAACACACTTGACAAAATAGCGATGGCAAATATTAATTCAACTTTATTAAGTGCTGAGAATACTAATCTGCCAATCCCTAATCCCAAAGAAATGGTAATCCCAGGTGCTCTGAATTTTAGCCAAGCTTCCATAAAGCTTATCGCGCAAACAAAGCCTATCCATAGAAAGGTAGAAATCAGAGCAGTTGGATTTTTTACTAATGACATTATCCAAATTAGCTTGAAGGCTATATAAATGATTTATAGAAATCAGGACTCAGATACATGATCAAGTAGAATAGAGCAAAGCCAATAAATGATAGTACTAAGGCCCAAATCCAGGCAGGGATTCCTTTGGGATTCTCTGATCCTGTGACGATGAAGTAATCACTCCGCTCACTTCCGTAGGCGTTTACAGTAATGGGAATTTGATCGTTTACCACTTCATTTGGACTCAGACCAATTACTGATATAGAAGGGCCATTTCGCACTTCAAAGGGAAGATGTTTTATTCCTTCTTTGCCATTAGATGAGACGGCCACGATTTTCAATTCATGCTTGCCATCCGGGATCTTGGTAGAGTCAAAAACAAATTTGACTGGCGGGGTAAATTCCGCAAATGGAACCGGGTCGTCATCAAGAAATATTTTTACGCTTCTTTGGTCTTTCATCGCTTTACAAATGATCTATGATACTGTTTTTGATATGTTCAGGACGATTTTCTTGTGGCCTGATTAGGAATTTCAAGCTTAAACCCAGAGTAATGGTCACAATGATGGCTGCTCCCCACACGATGAAATAATCCAGATTTCCTCCAGGTCCAGAGCCATGGGTGATGTCTGCGAAGCCTTTGGGCTGCTTGCTCTTACATACCTCACATGCCAATGCAACACCTGAATTTAGCATCACAAAGAGCAATGAGAATACTATTCGATTGATTTTCATGAGATTAATTATTTGAGTTAACGATTGCTTCTCTTATCTTTTTCACTTCCTCGGGGGTCACCGCTTTGGCTTTATTACCCCAACTACTACGCTCATGGGTTGTAATAGCAGCAATATCTTCATCCGAAAGCTGATCAGCAAAAGGAGGCATCACCCCATATTCAGGTCGGGCATCATACCCTTGTAATACAATTCTAATGAGTGTTTCGGGGTTTTCATCGTTGACTATAGCACTTCCTGCCAAAGGTGGAAATGCTCCTGCCAAACCTTTTCCGTCCGCTTGATGGCAAGCAGCACAGACTTGTGAATAAAGCTTCAAGCCATCAGGAAGTACCGCATCCCCTGAGGAGCCAGAAGTCGCAACTGCCGTTTCTTTCTTTTTCGAAGAAGGTATAAATGAGGAAGCGTCCATTCCAGGCATATCAGTTTGCTTCAAAGACTGGAGATAGGCGACTAAATTCATGACTTTCTTTGTCGCTACTACTTTATTCGCAGGATTACTGAGATATTCTTTGGGCACTGACACCACTTCATCTGTCTGTTTGACATCCTCAGGGGATTTCTCTTCAAACATCCAAGGATAACCTGGCATAATTGACTCCTTCACCACTATTCGAGGATTGTATAGATGCAACAAATGCCAATCTTTACCGGGTTGACGTTTGCCGATATTTGTCAGATCCGGCCCAGTGCGCTCACTTCCCAAAACCGAAGGCGACTGCTGCCATACACTCAGTCTCATCTTGCTATAATAGTAATCCGAAGGAATGGAAGGTCGGTCACCCCAAGTCTGATCCATTTCTATATTTCTTACTTGCTGAGTATGACAAGCCATGCAGTTTTCACTTACATAAATTTTTAGTCCTTCCAATTCTTCCGACGTGGGCTCGGCCATATTTGGAAGAGCCTCCGTCTTTTGAAGTTGGAAAGCAGGAATCACCGCAACCATTACACTTAAGGCCAAGAATACCACGAAGGAGGTAATTACGAGACTATTGAGATTTTTATGAAAATTAAACATGGCTTAAACGTTTGCTAGTGTTGATTTCATTGGTACTATTTTAGGTGTTGGTGCCGATGGCCTTATTTTTACCATTTGATAGAAATTGAAAGCAAAAATCAAATGAGAAATGAACATCAAGGATCCTCCGATAGCTCTCCAAACCCAATACGGTTGCATGAGTACTACAGAGTTGATAAAATTCTCTCCTGCTATCCAGCTCAATCCTTTTAGCGTTCCACCTGCCATCAAGGAGGTCATATAAGCAAACAGTCCTATAAAGGCCAGCCAAAAATGAATCCCCACTAACAGTTGCTTCGGTTCAGAACCTGTAATCTTAGGCAATAGCGCATAGATACATGCCCAAAGGATAAAGGTGATGATCCCATACATGGTCATGTGAGAATGTGCCACATTGAAATCTGTGAAGTGCCACACGAAATTGGTGAATCGAAATGCCTGCAGACTTCCTTGAGTGGATCCTACAAAGTAAAATACCACACCAACTAAGAAGAAGGGCAAAACATAACTTTTAGAGATATCATTCCAGCTTCCACGCATGGTCATCATAAAGTTGGTAGTTCCTGCTACTACCGGAATAAACATACCTGCACTAAATACGATTGCTACTGTTTGCAACCACCATGGCAACGGACTGAATACAAAGTGGTGCGTCCCGATCATGGTATAAAACAGCATCTGAGTCCAAAAGGCAAGTACACCTAAAGAATAAGAATAGATCGGCTTGTTGAGTGAGGAAGGCAGGTAATAATATACTAACCCAAGGGTGAAGGTCATAAACCACATTCCCACACCTTGGTGCATATAATATCCCTGCACCACAGTCTCTCCCAATCCGTTTTGATACCAAGGAAGATATCCGATGATAGATAAGACTATCGTCCAGACCAATGCCCCCATAATGTACCAGTTAGAGATGTAGATTTCCCCGATCTTCCGGTTTTGGATGGTTTTATAAAAATTGAAGAAAGTAAGAATCAGGCCGATCGCAAACATGGTCATCACAGGCCAGATGTATTCTCGATATTCCCCTCCCCCATTGTTGACTCCTGACATCAAGCAGATGTTACCAATAATCAGAGTTAGGTTAATGAGTATCAAAGAAGCCCAACCTATGGAATATTTGTAGATGGTGGTATTGGAGGTTTTTGCTATCACAAAATACCCCAAACCAATCATCGTAAGAGAGGCCCATCCCCAAAATACGGTGTTAGTATGAACCGGACGCAGCCGCCCAAAAGATAGGAAGGAAACATGATCCATCTCTGGCCACATGAATTTCATACCAAGGTATTGGCCTACAGTGGTCCCAAAAACTAGCCAAAATACGCCTGCTCCAAGAAACCAAACAACCAGTTTTCTTAATTCCGAAGGTACAGCCAGTACGGTACGAGAGCGCTTCTTCTCATCGACCAACGGGTTTTGAGGGTCGTGAGTGTACATGGTGACGATTCCTTTCGAATCTACTGCTTTACCTTCTGACTGAAGTTCTTTACCGGATAGCTGAAATGTCTTTGAAGCTTTACGCTCTTGTAGCACTTCATCTATCTCATCCCCTTCCAACTTGTAGAGTTCTTCGCGTAGTTTTTGGACCGACATCTTATCATTCTTTCTTTGGAAGAATGATAAGATTGAAGAAGCTCGCTTTACAACTATAAGTATTGCAATCATCAGAACTAAAGCCACTAATATCAGTGTGCCTATAATCCCTGGACTTGCAAGCCAATTCTCGGTATCCGGGTTGGGAGTTGGTTGCGCCAGAACTGGAGCAAGTAGAACCAAAAAAAGAAAAGCTGATAACGCAATTTTAGTTTTGGACAATTTTATCTTAAGTAAAATCAATGTTTTTTTCATCGCATTAGCATAGTTTTTCCTGATTTGAGGCCTGCCGCCAGGTCTTCAATTGTTGTATTATTAAGCATATTCTTTAAGTCAGCTCTTATTTGCACAAACTTGTGATGCAATGGACACGGTTTTTCACTATTACACTCGCTCAGACCTAGCCCGCAACCGTTGTAAATGGAATCTCCATCTATAGCAAAAACGATATCACTCATTCTAATTGCAGTTCTTTTTTTAGTATCAATATAAAATCCTCCATAGGGACCAGTAGCAGATTGAACAATTCCATTTCGGACCAAAGCACCCAGGATTTTTGCAGTAAAGGCTTCGGGTGATTTGATGTTTTCTACCACCTCTGCTATTTTGACACGACTTCCATCTACCGACTGTGAAGCGATATAAATGATGGCCCTTATTCCGTATTCGCAAGCTTTTGAAAACATCTTCTTTGAATTAATATGTAAACATACGCATAAATCTTATTTACTACCTTTTTGTCTTAAATAAAATTTAAAATTTCTTGACAATTAATTTTTGGATTTTGGCTATTTTTAATCTGCTGTACGATGACTGCTTTTGATAGTCAGCGTATAAGTACTGCTCCCGCCACGATATAACAACTCGATTCCCTACTTTTAGTTATGAATTTTGATTTAATGAATTTGCATATCCGTGAAAATCTCTTTTGCCACGCACCCCACTGTAGTTTTTTGATCTTTTTATTTTTTGTAATTCCGTGTGTTTCTTTCGGGCAACTACTTGATCAAGAAAAGACACTTAAAAAGTTTGATTTTTGGACCAACACAGACTGGGAATGGTATGAAGAGAATATCCCAATTCTTGAAACTCCAAACTCGGATATAGATCTCACTTATTACTATAGATGGGAAATGATGACTGGAAAAATGATCTATGGTTCTCCTGAAAGCGGATATGCTTCTACCGAATTCACTGATAGACCTTGGTGGTCAGGAAGTTTCGGAACGATCAGCTGTCCGGCAGGGCATCAATTATATGAATTTAGGTGGTTTAGAAATCGAAAATTTTCCGAAGACTATGCTAAGTATTGGTATGCTGATTTAGGAGGAGAACTCTACAACTATACGAATTGGGTAGGTGATGCAGTTTGGAAAATACATGAAGTATATCAAGATGACGAATTCACTCTGAGTCTCTTACCAAAGCTAACTGCCAGTTATGTAGAATGGGGAAAACAACATTATGTGCCATCTGAAGGAATGTTTGCCTGGGATGGTATGCATGATGGTATGGAGACCAATATCAATAGTAGACAGACGAAAGATTGGTTTGCAGGCGCTCCGGGATATAGAACTACTCTTAACAGCTACATGTGGGCTCACGCTAAAGCGATTAGTAATATCGCAAAGATAGCAGAGGACAGAGGCTTAGCAGAATATTACACAGCAAAGGCTGACACCATTAAATTTAATCTTCTACAAAATACATGGGACCCAAAGCGTTCCTTCTTTTTTCATCGCTTTCAAAATGATGAGCAAGATGGCATTAAAGCGAACACCTTAACCTATGAAACGGGCAAGTATGCCGGTAATGAGCATGGTCGGGAAGAAATCGGATTCATCCCTTGGTATTTCAATTTGCCTGATTCTGGATATGAGGAAGCGTGGAAATACCTGATGGATTCAACCTATTTTTTTTCAGCATACGGCCCAACAGTCACCGAACAAAACGATCCTTTATATCGGGTTGCTGAGAACTGCTGTCAATGGAGTGGGAATTCCTGGCCATTCGCGACTGCCCAAACGCTGAAAGCTATGGCCAATGTCATCAGAAACTATGATCAGAATTATGTAGATAAAGAGGATTACTATCAACTACTCGACATTTTCGCAAGAACACATCGCAAGAATGACAAACCCTATATCGCAGAGGCAGCAAATCCATATACTGGTTCATGGGACGGGCACGATAAGGTCAATCATAGCGAACACTACTTTCACTCCTCTTATATAGATTTAGTAATTACTGGATTGATTGGACTTCAACCCACTGCCAACGATTCAATCATTGTGAAGCCTTTAATTCCTGATAATTGGGATTATTTTGCTTTACAAAATATAAGATATCACGGCCATGATATTACGATTGTCTGGGATCGGGATGGAAGTAAATACCAAAAAGGAGAAGGATTATTTATTCTGTCGGACGGTCAGAAAATCGCTTCCTCTCCTACCCTTTCCACATTGGCTGTACCGCTACTACCTCGGCCGCTTGACGAAAAAAGTACTCTAGTCAATTATGCTGTAAATAATACTGGCGATAAATTTTATCCCCATGTTTCCACTTCATTTCCTGGAATAGGAGATCATAATTATCTCAAACTAAACGATGGTCAATATTGGTATTACAAAGAAAGTACTGGAAATAGATGGACTTCAGAATTTTCAAAGTCACCAGAAGAATTCATACAGATTGAATTGGGAAACAGTCGATCTGTTGAAGAAATCAAATTGTATATCTATGGAAATGACAGTTCAATCCTAGCCCCCAAATCTTATGAAATTGAATATCGGACAGTTGGAAATTGGATATCAATTCCTGATCAGCAAAGGAATCCACTACAACCTAAGGCTGGAATGGCAAACACGATCACCTTTGAAGGGTTGGATGCAACAGCGATTCGAATAAAATTTGAGACCATAAATCCTATAGGAATATCGGAAATAGAGGTTTGGGGAGAAGGTAAATTTCCAATAATTATGAGTGAAAAGCCAAAAGATAATCTTTCTAAAAGGGCACAAGTATATGCTTCATTTGTTTCTAGATTCGACACAACGGCGGCGGTAAATGATGGGATAATCGGTTCAGAACTTAGATGGACTAACTTTGAGTCACCAAATAAGAAAGACTATCTAATCTTTGATTTCCAAAAAGAAACTTCTTTTAGCTCTGCTAATATTTTCATTTTCTCTGACAACGGAGGCGTACAAGCTCCTGAAGAATACTACATGGAATACTGGGATCAAGATCAATGGTTGGCTGTGACAGAGTTTAGCAAATTACCTCTAAAACCCATTGCGGGATTAAACAGAATATGCTTTAAGGAAATCGTAACAAATAAGTTAAAAGTAACTTTTGTGAATGCCGGGGAGAAAATATATTCAGGCTGCTATGAAGTTCAATTTGATTGACTCAGCCCTCTTAAAATTATAGAAATGGAAGCTGGAAAAGTGGATTTTTCGACCATTTCAGCCAATTATAAATAATACTCATTAATTTTGATTTAAAGGAATTTGATCCTTCACTCCTTCCCAAGCAACATGAAATTTCTTTCTGTAGTACTATGCTTAATGTTATTGAGCATTCACTCTTTTGGTCAAGCCACTGACTTTATTTTACTCAAACGAGGAGCAAAACAGAAGTCTCAACTCAGATTTTATCCAGGAGAAGAGATCACTTACAAAAGCAAAAAGCTAGGTTACTTTGTGACCGACGTGATCAAGAATGTAGATGATAATTTTATTTATTTGAATGAAAATATTTTGTCTCCAGAAAATATCCTCGAGATTGACATACGTGATAAAGACTCAAGAAACAGCACTTTAAGAAATTTGAACTCGATTGTATTGGGTGCGGGAGTAATCCTATTGGGGGTAGAATCCATTAATAGTGTGTACCACGATCAGTCATTTTCTATCAGCAAAGGAGTGGGAATCACTTCTGGCATTTTATTAGGCACCGGATTGGCAATGCTTCCGATACGCTACAAAACTTTCAAAAACGAAGGTAGAAATCATATTCAGATCATACGAATGCGAATGGATTAACTAAAATCATTCGGTAAAGCGATATTTTTTTCAGACTTTTGCAACTTAAATTTTAACTTAGACAGATGACTTCAGACCAACTGAAAGACTTGAAAGCCCGTACATCGGCTTTGAGGAGGTATCTTTGACTACGATCGTAAGAGTGCCGAAATAGAAGATTTAGAGGCCATATCGGCCCAGCCTGATTTTTGGAATGATTCCAATGAGGCAGAAAAAACCATGAAACAGATTCAGCTCAGAAAAGGATGGACAACGTCCTTTGAAGACTTGGCAAATATCATCGAGGAACTTGAAGTTCTTTATGAGTTTTATGGCGCAGATGAGGTTTCAGAGGAAGAACTCAACTCTGAATTTAAAAAAGCCAGCAATGCTGTAGAAGAATTGGAGTTGAAAAAGATGCTTTCCTCTGAGGAAGACCAACTCAGTGCGGTATTGGAGATCAACCCTGGAGCAGGCGGAACAGAGAGTAATGACTGGGCCAGCATCCTTATGAGAATGTATATCATGTGGGGAGAGAAAAATGGTTACAAAGTCAAAGAAGTAGATGTCCAACAAGGAGAAGTTGCGGGAATTAAATCATGTACTTTGGAGTTTGATGGTCCTTTAGCTTATGGTTTCCTGAAGTCTGAAACAGGGGTACACCGTTTGGTTAGAATTTCTCCATTTGACTCGGGAGGAAGAAGACATACGTCATTTGCATCAGTATATGCCTATCCTCAGGTGGATGATTCGATTGAGATTGATATCAATCCTGCAGATATTGACTTGCATACATCCAGATCAGGAGGAGCTGGTGGGCAAAATGTGAATAAGGTGGAAACCAAAGTTCAGCTGACACACAAACCTACTGGAATAGTGGTGGTTTGCCAGATTGAACGTTCTCAGCTAGCCAACAGAGAAATGGCCATGCAGATGCTTAAGTCAAAACTCTATCAACTTGAGGTGGAAAAGAGAAATGCTGAAATAGCCAAAATTGAATCCTCCAAACTTAGGGTAGATTTTGGTTCTCAAATAAGAAACTATGTGCTTCACCCATATAAACTAGTGAAAGATGCCCGTACGGGCCATGAAACTTCCGATACACAAAATGTATTAGACGGAGGGTTAAATGAGTTTATGAAAGCCTTTTTACTTGCACAGAGCGAGGAGCAAGCCAATAAGGATTAAAAATTGAAAGGGCCGGACATACTTCGGCCTTTTTGTTTTTCATAGCGTTATGAAATACTTCCCTTCGTTTTTCACCCCCGATTTTTTATTGCTTTGCGCTAGCTCATTTTTGTTTTTCGCATCCTTCAATATGATTATTCCAGAGCTACCCGACTACCTGACGAGCTTAGGTGGAGGAGAATATAAGGGATTGATCATTGCGCTTTTCACACTATCTGCAGGATTATCAAGGCCATTTAGCGGCAAATTGGCTGATAGTATTGGAAGGATCCCAGTGATGATCATAGGAGCAAGCGTTTGCTGTTTGGTGGGGTTACTTTATCCTTTGGTAAGCTTCGTAGGAGGATTCCTTTTTCTCAGATTTATTCATGGATTTTCCACAGGATTTAAGCCTACCGGCTCTTCTGCATATGTTGCAGACATTGTCCCTTACCATAAACGTGGCGAAGCAATGGGATTGCATTCTCTTTTTGGATCACTGGGAATGGCAGCTGGACCGGCTTTTGGAGGATGGGTTGCTACGGTATTTTCGATAAATGTGATCTTTTATGTTTCAGCATTTACAGCAATCTTTTCAGTTATTATTTTACTTAAACTCAAGGAAACTGTTAAGAATAAGGTTCCAATGTCTTGGAGTTTGCTTAGGTTGAAGAAAGATGAAATTATTGAGAAAAGAGTTTTGCTTCCCTCCGGAATTTTATTTCTCCTAGCATTTCCTTTTGGAGTAGTTTTGACGATAATTCCGGATTTCTCAACTCATTTGGGTATAGCCAATAAGGGATTATTTTTCGGGGTATTTACTTTGGCCTCATTGGGAATTCGCCTAGTAGCCGGCAAAACCTCTGATCGTTATGGTCGGGTTCCAGTGATGCAAATGGCAAGTATTACACTTGTCTGCGCTATGATTTTGATTGCATTTTCTGATAGTGAGGTGATGCTTTTAAGTTCAGGAGTTCTGTTTGGATGTGCCGTTGGAATGTATAGTCCAACGACTTCAGCTTGGGTTATTGATAGATCTTTGGATGCCTTTCGAGGACGAGCATTAGCCACCATGTACATTTGCTTGGAAGCGGGAATAGGAATTGGCGCATTGATCTCAGGATACCTCTATGCAAATGACACCGCTAATTTTCGTCTGGTATTTTTATTCAGCGCCGGAGTAGCATTAATAGCTTTTGGCTTTTTAATTTTCGTTCAAAGAGACAAAAATAACGAAGCTGTTGTTTCTTAAAAACCTAGATGCTTATCCAATCTGGGTATTGAGAATATCTCCTTTTGTCTACCGTTGTAGTAAATCACTTTTTCCCCATTGAAGAAAGCACCTTCCTCTAAAGCGATGCGAACATCTTTGTTCCATTCCATTACGAATACGACAGCGTTCAACTCAATCGCATATCCGGTATTGGCGTTTAGAGGAAAATCACCTGCACCAGTGGTAATGCCCTGATTGTCCCACATTCCGATCGTCGGTCCTGCCGAATGTCCGTAATATCCTAGAGGATGTGTATAAACACTGCCACGAAGATTTTCGGCGTCCATCAACTTACGAGTTTCTCTGAGAATCTCATTTCCAGTTCTTCCGGACTTAAAGTTTTGCGTAAGCAGATCCTGAACTCTATTTCCGGATTTGAAAACTGTATTGAGATATTCCGGCACTTGGGTTTCTCCAGGCTTGAGCACATAAGCCATCTCTTGTGTATCTGTATTCAATCTTAAATAGGTAATGCCAAAATCAACATGAAGTAAATCGCCTGGCATGATTATTTGATCTTCTGCACGAATAGCAAAAGATCTTTTTGCTTCTTGCGAACTAGGATCTGCTCGCTGAATATCTACCGAAGGGTGAAACCAGGTATCCAGCTTCAATTCCTTTATTCTTTCTCTATACCACCACACCACATCTTCAGTGGTAGTTGCTCCCGGTGTAATGACTGCGGAAGAAAGACCTTCACTGACAATATCATGGGCTAGTTGCTGTACATGTCGATAAGTTGCCATCTCCATATCAGTTCGAGTTTCGAGCCATCTTACAGCAAGAGTTTGAGCTGAAACTACATTTTTCTTTAAGGCCTCAGGCAGATAACTCATAAAAATCTGATGCTCGTTGGTCGTCAAACCATCCGCATGACCATAATCCTTGGCAAAGTTTAATCCAATTTTCTTTGGGTTTTTAGAAGAAATCAACTTCATCAACGCATCCCATTGGTCTGGCTGGGTAGCTGGATCCCAAGCTCTTTTAAATGATTTGCCTACATCATACCTTGCTACTGCATAAGTCTCTACCGGTGAATTCGCTGAAGGCTGGTACATGACCAAAATAGTTCTTCGTCTCGCCGCCATCCAGGTGGAAGGCAACATAGTCTTGATGACAGGATCTTCATTGTATTCTCTGGAGATGACCACCCACATGTCTATTCCTGTCTCTGTCATTAGAGTAGGAAGTAGATTCTCAATACGATCTTCCAACCAAGCGTCAATCACGCTGGACTGATCGCGTTGGGACAACACGCTTATCTTTTGGGAAAAAGCAAGGTTAGAACTAAAAAATATCAGTACTACAAGAAGTATAGTTTTCGACATATAGAAGGATTTACCACCTCAATATAAAAGAAAAAATATCGTGGAAACAAAACGATATTTTCTTCGTCAAGATAATGTGATGATTGGTTTAGACTTCCTGATCTTTCGGTTACTTAGCTTAATATATCGGTAAAACAATATAATTGCCGTGATTGTCAATCCAATGAATAATCCATACCAGATACCTTTCTCTGCTAATCCTACATGAAAAGCAAGATAATAGCCAAGCGGAAGACCAATTATCCAATAGGCAATCAAGGTGATCAAAGTTGGAAATTTCACGTCCTCCATCCCTCTCAACACCCCCAAACCAGCTACCTGAATGCCATCTGACAACTGAAACATTCCTGCAATAATCAACAAGGATGCAGACATTTGAACGACTTCTTGATTATCAATATATAGCGTAGGAAGATATTGCCTAAAGGCTATAAAAAGTATGGCTGAAACTACCATGAAAATAGCAGCCATGCCGAAAACTACCAGACCAGCCTCTTTCATCCCTTTATAATTCCCTTTTCCTATCTGATTACTCACCCTAATCATTCCAGCTGTACCCAATCCTGAAGCCATCATATAACTGATTGAAGCTAAATTGATGGCAACCTGATGTGCAGCTAGAGCATTCACCCCTATCCAACCCATCATAATCGCGGCAGCACTAAATGCACTCACTTCAAATATGTATTGAAAACCAGTTGGAACTCCAATTTTCAGAATTCTATTCAGCATGAAAAAACGCAGTTTTCTCAATCCTATTTCTAGGTTAAAAATTTTATATCTTTTTGACCTTAACACATAAGCTCCCATTATCAAGGGCATCATTATTCTGGATATTAAAGTGGCAATACCTGCACCATTCAAACCCATTTCAGGTGCTCCCAAATTACCATATATCAAAATCCAATTAAGAAATACATTGACTAAATTACAAAATATAGTCACATACATTGCTTGCTTGGTCTGAGAGAGGCCTTCTGCAAATTGCTTGAAGGTTTGAAAAATCATAAATGGCAGCAATGATGCCGTAATGATAAACAAATAAGGAATCGTTAATCGAACTACCTCTTCAGGCTGTTTTAGGAAATGTAATCCTTGTGCCAATCCCATTATCACGACAGTCAATAGGACTGCTGTCACAATATTGATCCACAAGCCATGTTGAAACAAGTCTGTAATTCTCTTATATTTTCTTTTTCCCTCGGCAATAGATATTAACGGAGTAATCCCCATAGAAATACCCATTCCAAACATGAGAATAACAAAAAATATACTGTTTCCCAATGAAGCAGCTGCTAATGGCACCGCACCCAAACGACCCACCATCATACTATCAGCTACCCCTACAGAGACTTGACCCAACTGACTTAGCACTACAGGGAAAGCCAGATGAAACGTAATCTTAAAATGTTCTTTAACCTGCATATTAACTATTGCGCAACTTTGCCACTTTCAATAAACCAGCAATACTTATTGCATCAGTTATCTCCCCTTGCATTACCATTTCTATCGCTTCCACCAAAGGCAGTTTTTTTAGGTACAGCACTTCAGTTTCTTCAAATTCGGTCTGACCGGCCGTAAGCTCCTCCGCCAAATACACAAATCCCTCCTCATCTGTGACAGAATTGGAAGTATGAATCCGCATTATTTCTGTCCATTTATTAGCAGAAAATCCTGTCTCTTCTTTCAATTCACGCTTGGCACTTTCTAGCAAATCCGTCTCCAAAGGTCCTCCACCCATGGGAATTTCCCAACAGTATTCTTCAAGCGTATATCTATATTGACCGACCAAATAGGTATTCCCTTTTGCATCAAGAGGAATAATTCCAATGGCTTTATTTTTAAAATGAACCTTGCCATAAATACCAGGATTGCCGGCAGGATTCAAAACATCGTGCTCTTCCACGTTGATCCATGGATTGGAGTAAATGGGTTTGATTTTCTTGGTGAGCCAGGGATTAGTTTCCATATTTTCAAAAAAAAAGGGTGACTGGAAGCCACCCTGTAAATAGTGATATTGATCTTTAAACCGGAATAGGCATTATTTTCGAATCTTTGAAAGTGGATAGAATAACCATTGATTGCATTGAATCAACTTCTTTGATCTCAGAAACTTTCTCTAACATCAATTTCTGATACGAAGAGATATCTTTAGCGATGATTTTCAATATAAAATCACCAGTGCCCGTGATGTGGTGACACTCTATGACTTCACCAATGAGATTGATCTCACGCATGAAAGCATCGATATTTCCTTTGTTATGACCAATCAAGCTTACTAGTACAAAAGTACTTACGCCTAATCCAATTTTCTCAGGATCCAACTTAGCATGATAGCTTTTTATTATACCTGATTGCTCCAATTTTTTCACTCTTTCAAGAGTTGGTGCAGGAGATAGACCTATATCTTTTGATAATTGAGCGTTAGTTATTTTGGCATTTGCCTGAAGAATTTCAAGAATTCTTCTGTCGATTTTATCGAATTTAATTCTTACGCTAGCATCCATGATTTCGTTCATTGCAGAATTTTATATGGCACAAAGTTACTATTTCTTATGATTGTTTTAAACCTTTCATCACAAAAATTAACAGGTAAATTCAAAATATTATTAAGTAATCACACACTTTAAGCAAATAATTCATTTAAAAACGTGTGAATACTTTATTAAATTCAAATAATCTCCTGTGTTAATTTTAGAAAACGTACAATTCTATATTAAAGTTTATTCTTTTTGATAAAATCTCTAGCCTCTTGGTGAGCAGGATGTTTTCTCTTGGCATATTTTTTCACTTCTTTGAAATATTTCTTCGCTTTTGATTTATTTCCCTCATTAGTAGCAATCTTTCCTAGCTGTACCAAAGAATGTAAGTAATAGCCACTTTCCTGAGATTCCAATTCCTCACCATATGCTATAGTTTTTTCATAATAAATCTTTGCATCTACTATATTCCCCATTCTCTGATAATATTGAGCGATGAAAAAAGAGGCGTATCTACCGCTATTTGCCTCATAGCCCGTCTGCCGAGCATCTAATCTCGACATAATTTCAAAACTTTGCTTGGCGGATTCATTCAATCTGCCGACTGCATAAAGATGTCTGGCATAAGATCGATGGAAATACGGATTATCAGGAAATGTAGTATGCAGATATTCAGAGATTCTCAGTGCGTCATAGGGCCTTTTTTCTTCTGAAGCATATAACCTGAAAAGGAAATATTGGGCCTCAATCCTTGTATAAAAGGACTCCGAAGCCACTTGTTCCAATTGTTTCAGCCCAAGTTCTTTACTTCCCTTTGGAAAAAGCGCCATTACTGGTCTTAATAAGGGGTAGTTTTCAGGAATCCAAACTGAGAAATAATTAAAAAGTGCGTCTCCAAGTAACAGTTCTGGATTGAATTCTTCCTCACCCCTACTTATATCCATGTATTTCAGTGCATTTCTACCAGCCCAAGCAGCTTTAGTCCAGCTTTTTCTCTCTGAATACAATCTTCCCTGAAACCCATATGCAGCTGCCAGAAAAAATGCTGCTTCCTTATTAGTCTCATCCTCATCAAACATATTCTGAGCTTTCTCTGCCGCTTTATCAATGTATTTGATAAAGATCTTATCGTACTTTTCATTGGTCACATCTACTTCAATTTTCCACCAATATCCCAGCGCAACTAAAAAATCCGGCAGGGGATGATCAGGATATTGATAAGCTAACACCGCGAAATCTCGCTCAGCTTCATCAAAATGGAAATTATACATGTTATTTATTGCCTCGGTGATTCTAAACTGAAGACCCTTGTCAAGAAGCAAATATTTGGATGGAGAATAAGTCATCGAATCAGCATCCACTTGCTGAGCCAATAAGGGTGTGGACACAGAAATAAATAACAGTAGGATTAGGACAGGTCTAAATCGCATTATATTCTTTTAATTTGGAGGCCAAAATTAGGTGTATTCCCAAACAAAATTTTAGATTTGGTCAGGATTCATCTTAAAAATGGCTAAAACTTTAACACCTCAAGCACAACGTCTAAAAGATCTAATAGATTTCGACAAGCGGGTTTATTTTTTGATTTTGGTTTCTTTGTATCTGTTGATCAGATATTTGACCAACTCTTTTATAATAGAATCTATTCCTGACGCTGACAGGCTGGAATCTGATGGATCATTGATGATTTTCCACATTTTTAATGCGCTAAATTATCTTTGGACCCCATTCGCACTTCTATGGAAATTCACAGTCATCTCATTTTTATTTTGGTTGGGAGCATTTATGTTAGGCTACAAAGTTCCTTATCGAGAGCTTTGGCAGTTTGCCTTGATTGCAGAGATTGTATTTGTGTTTCCTGAACTTATTCGCTTGTTGGTATTTCTAAATCCAGCCACAGGTACTACCTATCTGGAAATCCAAGAATATAGAACCCTATCTTTATTATCACTGATAGGGCCCAATCACGTAAGCGGACAATATCATTACGTGTTAGCAACAATTAATGTATTTGAAATTATCTACGGAATAGTATGGCTTTTCGGATTTAATTTGATTAGCAGGAGACCATTTGGAGAGTGTGCTTGGGTGGTTGCGGTAAGTTATTTTTTACCCTTAGTTATCTGGTTGAGTTGGTTTGTGATGGTTTATCGAGGTTAAGCTTAACTATAAAAAAAGGATCAGTGTTACCGATCCCTTTTTTATTATACTTTCCCCTATTAAAGGCCTAAACCTAATGCTATTGAAGTTGGATGAAGTTAAGGTTCGAACTCTGGTAGCCGCTACAGAAATAAGGTTTTTTGAATATACACCGGAAGTACCACCTACTGTAAATACTCCGTAGGCCTTGTCAGATGTTCCACCGATATCAAATCCTTTGTCAACAGCTAAATCAATTCCAAGAGATCCAATTTCTACTAAAACTCCATCATTGGGAGGAGAAATCTTATAAGGTATATCAATTTAACCACCTATTACGAAAAGGGAAGGAACTGAAATCCCTGTAAATTTCATAGAATAGTCGGCTCCACTAGCCACTATTGTTCCTGGACTAAGGCTTCCACCAACATATACTGGTTAATTTTGATCGAAGTCAGGAATCGACTATTCAACTGGATTCACCAATTATTTCAAGATTTTAAAAAATTATTCGAATAAAATTATTCAACATAAAAACAATACATACTGAAAATATACACCCTAAAAATAACTACATCAACGTGAGCTCTTTGAAGATGATATAAACAGCCATTAATAACACAAACCACCCAAAGCCTTTTTTCAACACTTTTTCATTTATTTTTTTAGATAAGGAACTACCTATTATTATCCCAACAATAGATAGTCCTGTAAAAATCAACATCATCTTCCAATCGATTGTGCGAGTGCCCACATCTCCCAAGAAGCCTAAAAGAGATTTGGCTGCAATAATTAACAAGGAAGTTCCTACCGCTTTTTTCATTGGCAGTTTGGCCAAAAGTACCAACGCTGGAATTATCAAAAAGCCTCCACCTGCACCGACAATCCCCGTCAATATACCTACAACTCCTCCCTCTAGGGCAATCAGAGGAATATTAAATTTAACTTCAGACTCTTTATCATCTTTAGTTTTGGAGTTTCCTTTTATCATTGAATATGACGCAGCAAGCATGACTAAAGCAAAAAATACCATGATCGCCACGTTTTTTGTCAACGTTAGATTCCCCGTTGTGAAAATTACATCAGGTACTGCTGGAACAAAATATTTTCTTGTCAGAAAAACTGCAATAAATGACGGAATGGCGAAAACCAAGGCTGTTTTATAATCCACCAATTCTTTTTTCATAAAGGTGAATGAACCTACCAAGGAAGTACTACCAACTACAAATAAAGAATACGCTGTGGCTAGAACCGGATCAATTCCCAAAATGTACACGAGCACAGGTACGGTCAAAATAGACCCCCCTCCACCAATCAAGCCCAAACTAATTCCAATCAGAATTGCAGCGGCGTAGCCTATCAAAACAATAATATCCATATCAATAATTTAATCTTACAAAAGTAATCTTGATGCTGACCTAATGAAGTGACAAATGTTACACTTATGGGTATGGAAAAAGCAACTGCTCAAACATTTTTAAGGTCAATGAATTAAACGGCAAAAAATTAAATCAAACTGAAACTATATATCATTCGTTAACTGAAATTATAACTGAGGTCAAAAATTAAATAAGGCGTGGAATAATTATTGTTTACAAATGAAAATTTTACGCTGTAGAAAATTCAAGACAACCCTATTTTATGAAGATTATTGTTGCAACAGATTTTTCGGAAAATGCAAATAATGCATTGGAATTTGGAATCGCTTTGGCGGAAAAAAAAGGAGGCAAAATTATTTTAGTCCATGCAATAGAGCCTGTTTTAGATCCGCTGGTACAAGGTGCACTGGGAATGGAGAAAATTCACGACGATGCGAAGGCTTTGATGGAAGACACTATCGCTATGCACCCTCACGCCAACTTGGAATTTGAATATATAATACAAGAGGGGACTGCCTCCCTGTTGGTTTCTAGAACTGCTCGAGAAATAAATGCATTATTAGTCGTGGTTGGAACTCAGGGAACAAGCGGAATTTTAAATACGTTAATAGGAAGCACCACAATCAATTTGATTAAAGCATGTAGCGTACCGATTTTAGTTGTTCCTTCTGAATCACTTGCCATGCAGGTGCAGCGAATTGTATTGGGACTAGAATTCACCGACAGAGAAAATAAGTTTATAGATTGGGCAATTGATATGAGTCAGCGTTGGGGTCGAAGGTTAGAATTTGTACACGTGCAGACCAAAGATGATTTTGAAGAGGAGGCAGGTCTGTTAAAACTTGAGAAATACGTATTGGAAAACCATCAGGGAATCCCGATGAAAATCCATACGTTCTATGCCACAACTCCTGTGGAAGGATTAGATCAATTTCTTGAGGAAAATGAAAATGTGATTTTGGTGATGTGTCACGAACATAAAAATCTTTGGGAACAAATCCTCAGCAGAAGTCAAACCATAGAAATGCTTTTCCATTCCAAAGTTCCTCTTTTGATTATGCCTTAATCAACTCTTCAAAATCATCCCTGATATAAATCACATTTCTACCGAGTTCTATCCATTTCTTTTTCTCCAACTGTTTGAGTAGTCTGGATATTACTTCTCTTGAGCTAGACAATTCAATTGCTATCTCTTGATGGGTAGTAGATATTTCATTGGTTTTGTGCTGTTTCATTTTTTTCACCAAATAATTCATCAAACGCTCATCCATTTTCATAAATGCTACTGCATCAAGTGCTGCAAGAAGCTCTTGAAAACGATTTTGATAAGTCATATTGACAAAATCCTTCCATTGCTTAAATTTTTCAGACCACTCTTGGTGAACATTGATTGGTATTCCGATTATAGTGGCATCGCGTTCCACAACTGCTTTGATCTCACTTGGCTTAGAGGATGTACAGCACGTTAGCGACAAGGCACACGTCTCTCCTGCATCAAGATAATAGAGAAAAAGCTCTCTACCTTCGTCATCAATTCTAGAGATTTTGATTGATCCGTCCAACACGATCGGAACCATTTTTACAAATTGTCCTGGCTCCATCAGTACTTTACCAACCTTTAGGTTCATAAGTTGACCTTTTTCCAAAATCTCCTCTACTAATTCAGGATTTGTGAAAACTGGCAATGCTTCCTTTAGTTCTTCAATAGTCATATCATGTTAAAAAGAAGGAAAATCTAGAATCTAAAGATTTCCTCAGAGTGTTTCCTATCGCAATTACACAAAAAAATCGGTTAAAAAAAATGCCTTGCAAGTAACTTGAAAGGCATTTTATTATATGACTATTCGCTATGTTGCACGTATGGGTAAATAGCCGCAATAAGTAACCTGTCGAATAATTTTTCGCCAAAATATCTTCTGTTCAGTTTGTACACAAACTCATCGAGATAATTCTGAATA
>Ga0314774_1001005_pt1 | contig 19588 bp, 15 predicted proteins | sample MetaGCBIA2018_FD_204515 | JGI IMG/M metagenome (GOLD analysis project Ga0314774, IMG submission 204515) | Cryopeg brine microbial communities from Beaufort Sea near Barrow, Alaska, United States - CBIA 2018 | ecosystem: Environmental > Aquatic > Marine > Coastal | place: USA: Alaska | collected...
TCCCTGGTTTTCAATCCCCAACCTTCAGACACAAAAAAAGCCACCAGGCTCGCGCTCTAAGTGGCTTTTTTGAACTAAATTCTGGTAGGACCAGGCAGATTTGAACTGCCGACCTCTGCCATGTCAAAAATGCCACTTAGATTCCGTATGTGCGTGTATGTGTTGGAAAAGTTGCCTAATCTGAAGGTGTTTAGCGAACACCGCGAACTTATCGCTTTTCAACGACTTAGCTACTGTATATTGAGAATCAGATTTCTATTGGTTACCGCTCTAGAGTAGCCTGTAAAGCCGATTAGTTTGGCGCAAGATTACTAGCTAGCCATTGTCATCATTGCGATATTTTGGATGAAATACATACAGTTCCAGCTTGGTTTCAATCAGGTAGTGATCGGCGTGCTGAAAAGGTGCCGGGCTGGGGAGAAGGCTCAATCAGTATCAAGTGCAGGCACGGCGCCGCCTTTTGCATTGGGCCTTTGGCCCGATTCCACGGGCGACCTGCTGGCAGCGTTAATATCCAAAGTTTCGGAATTGAAAAATATCGCGCGCCCGACAGGATTTGAACCTGTGACCACTGCCTTCGGAGGGCGGTAATTTTACACGGTGAGATGAGATGTTAGTCGGCATAAAGTGTGTTTTTCAACAGCTTATGACCGCTGTGCTAAAAAGAATAAAACCCTTTTAAAACCGATATTTACACTTTTACGCCACTTGTGGGCACACGATTGTCCGGTTTCTGGTGTCGAACTTTGCCCAACTTGAGTTCTGCCTAAATCGCTACTTCTCGATGAATTTTCCGAAATGCAGGGCTAAGCGACTCTAAAAATTGTCTGGTCTCAAGTGTCGCATTTTCGCCAACAATTCTGATCGCCGAATCAACGGTTAAGCTTTACCCTCTCAATTTGTACTATATGCGAAGTTATAAAGTAAAGTGATGAGAACCGGCAAGAAAGGTTACCGGCTGACTATGGGTGGGCGCGCCCACTAATTGGGATGAGTGCAGAATCAGTCACCAATTGCACCTCGATATGCATGTAGTGGGGCTTCGGGCAGTGGAGCGGCTACGATGCCACCCTTCTGGTACGTGATCCCAAGATCATTTGCTGCGCCTTCGAAGTTGCCGAAAAAATAACGTCTGCACAGGATATGATTCGTGTGCCATTGTTGCATCCTGTGGTCGCACGGGATTTATGGTCAAGCGTGTTGAACTACCTGGGCATTGAGCAGCCTGAACTCAGCAATCAGATTCAGTTCCAGGACGCTGCCACCATGCGCAGGGGAGCCATATCCGGCCTTGGCGTGGGGCTGATCTCCAGAGTGGATGCCATGAACGATCTCAGAAAGGGGCGTCTGGTTGCCCCGCTGGGAGTAGATGTTCTTGAGAACATGCCGGAAGAGGACATACCGGGATTCTATGCGGAACTGCCTCGCGCTCACCGTCGGGTTGGTATCATTAACAGCTTTTGGGAATGGGTGGCGTCTGAAAACTGGGACGACATCGCCGAGGTTGATTGACCCAATGACCCCGGATTGATCATGGTGAGAACTCTCCCTGGCAAGCTGCAAAGGAGGGTGAGCCGTCAGGAGGGCGGCACTTAACCGGTTGCTTTCGGTACTAACGCTTCAATATCCGTCAATAGCTTACGGTCGATTTCGACGCCTTCGCGAGCGCTTTTTTCACGCTCAGCGAAGCGTCGTTGAGAAGGCAGGCGGGCCCCTTGTTCTACAATCATGTTAAACAGCCGCTCCGCACTATCCGTTTGACCAGCGCGCTTTTCTCCCATGGTACGAGCCGGATCAACAGCGATGATTATTTCTCCATGGTAGGGGATACCCCCCCTTGCCCTCGTCATACTCGGTAGACTCAAGACTCGTCATATCGCTGATCAGAGGGCCCGCCAACAACTCGATCATGATCGATAGCGCCGAACCCTTGTGTTCACCAAAGGGAAGCATAACTCCATGATCAAGTACTTCTGCAGCATCCTGATAACGATTGCCTTCCCGATCCAGGCCCCATCCTTCCGGAATAGGCTTGTTGTCTCTGCGGTAGAGTTCAATATCGCCCCTGGCGATCATGCTGATCGCAAAATCAAAGACGAAGGGGGGGCTGACTGGCGTGGCCAACCGAAGGCGATAGGATTTGTCCCGAGTAGCGGTGTTGTGCCTCCGTGTGGTGCCACATAGGAGTGTGTAGGATTGTAGGCGATAACGACTAACCCTCGTTGGGCAAGTTTTTCGACCTCGACCCAAAGAGCCGTAACATGTACGCAGTGATTGATTGCCAGAACGGCGATGCCTGAGTGGCTGGCTTTCTCTTGAAGCAACTCAATACCTTTGTTGAAGGCGAGGGGAGATAAACCACCTTGAGCATCTACCTTGACTACTCCCGGTGCCATATCTTCCACCACAGGAACGGCATCCGGTTTAACGCAGCCCTTGCGAAGGGTGTCAATGATGACAAGCAGTCTGTAGATGCCATGAGAGCGACATCCATCCATTTCGGCGGCTACCAATGTTTCTGTCAATGCCGCCACTTGGTCATCACTGAAACCGTGATAATGAAGAGTACGGTGGCATAGATCGACAAGCTGACTTTCCGTCAGGTTGGCGCTCGTATCCGATTGACTGCCAAGAGACGAAGGCTTGTTGTTCATAGTCAAGTGTCCTGCTGTAAGAACCATGTTGTTTGCAGTGTCATTGCAGGAAGCATCCCTGACGTCATTAAGGGATGCTTATCATTATTTCCAATAAGGTCCGCTCAGTGCATCGGGAGCCCAAAGCGCCAGAGAGGGAAAGGCCAGTATCAATACTAAAACAACCAACTGAACAATAATGAACGGAATCACACCTATGTACATATGTTTAAGTGTTATTTCTGGTGGCGAAATGGCGCGTAGATAAAAAATAGCTGGCGCCAAGGGCGGTGTCAGATAACTTGTCTGAAGAACGACAAGAAAAGCAACGCTGAACCAAATTTCATCAAACCCCAGGGTCCGTACGAGTGGCATCGCGACTGGCACAATAATAATGACGGAAATCAGGTCGAGCACGAAGCCTGCGATAAATGCAATTAACAGGATTGGCCCAATAATAGCCCATGGACTCAGCCCGTGGCTCACTAGAAATGACTGGACGCTCCCCATTCCTCCTGAAGCGAAGAAAACACCAGCAAACATACTGCCGCCTATCACGATCATCAATATCATGGCTGATATGTTCATCGTTTGTCTAGCAGAATTCCACAGGATTTCAAAGCTCAAGTTTCGATAGATGATTGCAATAATGGTTGCACCTAAAGCACCGCAAGCCGCTGCCTCTGTAGGAGTTGCAGCCCCCATCAGGATGGATCCCAATACTATGCAAATCAGACTTAAAGTGAGTATCAGCGCCACTAAGGTAATCCGCAGTTTTTCCGCCAGGCTGACATTGAATTTGTCATCTACGATTTTTGGAGCCATCTCGAGTTTAAAATATACCGCTCCAACAATGTAAATAAGAAAAAAGGTTGCCATGAGAAAACCTGGAATCAGCAAGCCAGCGAACAGAGAGCCTACTGAAACCCCAGCTACAGGACCAAGTACTATGACCGTGATAGACGGAGGAATGGCTGTGCCCAGTGAGCCGCTGGCACATATCGTTCCGGAGATAAGGCTCTTGTTATAGTGGTACTTCAGCATCGCGGGTACAGCCAGCATTCCAATTACAGCTTCAGTAGCTCCGACAACACCACTGGAGGCGGCAAATAACGTACACATAATGACCGCACCTACACCGAGCCCCCCGGGGATTCGTTGCGTCCATAGGTGAACAGCATCAAATAAACGATTGGCAATTCCCGATTTTTCAAGCATGGCCCCCATGAAAATAAAGAGAGGAATCGCCGACAAAACTGAGCTGAATGATGTGTCCTCAATTTTAGATATCAGCTGATATGCCGTGTCGTCACCAAATAGAACCAGACCAAAACCTACTGCGACGATGATCATTGAGAAGGCGATTGGGAAGCCGGCAATGATAAAGGCAATTAACGTGGGAAACATCATAAGGGAAATGTAATCACCCATGATTATTTTCCTTTGACTGGTGGCTGACGGATAAAGAAGAAATGAATTTAATGAGTTCAGCTATGACTTGGAGTGCCAAAAATAAAAAGCCAAAAACCCAGACAGTAAAAGCTGGCCAGATTATAGGGTTCCACGCTGATCGTCCCGATCGCTCATCAGCTTCAAAAGCAGACAGCGCATAATGTGAAAGCTCCCAGATCAACCAGATTAAAATGGGAAGAAAAAGAAAATATTCAAGGATTCGCACCAGAGCATTTACCGTGGCTCCCATGTTGATTGTTAAAAAATCTACGCAAACATGCTGGCCTACACGCAATGTATCTGCCATTCCAAGCATGAAGATGGCAACTCACACTCATCCTAGGCATTGATGAAAGTGATCTGGGGCGTCTATTGACCCGGAAAGCAGAGAGGGATCTCGTGCCCGGCAACTTGTTCGAATTTATTGTGGGTTTCAAATAAAGCCGGTAACTTCGAATTAAGTTGGTAACCGCCTGCATTAACTACCGACTCAACAAACTGCGCGTTCCCGCAGTGAAAACCGACCCCGACATACGCAACCAGCTCCAACCGCCAAAATTTAGTTACCTTACGACCAATCTAGTTTTCTATTTTTATTGACCATCCGGATAGTATGTGGTCTATTGATCAACACATGCACTCACTACCAACAAAAAACGGGGAGAAAGAACGATGCTTGAACGACAGGATTACGAAGAGTTTCGCAAGGCGGTGAGGCGTCTGGCCGAAACCAAAATTCAGCCTCATGCTGCGGACGTTGACGAAAAGAAGCGATTTCCCGAAGAGGCACTTGCCGCATTCAAGGAATTACAACTGATTGCGCTGCCTTTTGATGAAAGCATCGGTGGCCAGTCTGGGGACGTGCTGGCCCAATGCATCTGTTTGGAGGAAATCGCCCGTGTCTGTGCCACCTCGTCACTGACGCTGATGGTGATCTGGGCCGGGCTTGGCCCAATAGCCTCGTTTGGTTCGCCGCAGTTGGTCGAAGAGGTGATGAAACCGGCCATTAATGGAAACACCGTGGCCTCCATCTGTCTGACTGAAACTCACGGCGGCTCTGATGTCTGGGGTGCTCGCACTCGCGCCCAGTATAAGGATGGCCAGTGGGTGATCAATGGCCAGAAGCGCTACATCACCAATGCCAGCCGCTCCGACTGGTACTCGGTCCTGGCACGTACCGGTGAAAACAGCTTTGGTGTGTTCGCTGTGCATAAATCTGACCCCGGTCTCTCCTTCGGCAAGCTGGAATCGAAGATGGGTGTACGGGGCAGTCCCACTGCCGATGTAATTTTTGAAGAGTGCCGGGTTGAAAATTACCGGCTCCTCGGTGATTCGAAAGAAGGGCGCCAGTACATCACTGATTCACTGGCCTATACCCGGCCATTAATTGGGGCTCAGGCGCTCGGTATTGCCCAAGGGTCATTTGATGCTGCCATCAAGTACGTTAAGGAGCGGGAGGTTTTTGGCCAGCAAGTGGCACGCTTTCAAATGATCCGCGGCACCATTGGCGACCTGGCAACCGAAATCGAAGCCTCCCGCCAACTACTTTATCGCTCCTGTGAAGCAGTTGAAAACAAAGAGCCTGAGGCCCGCACCCTAGCCTCCATGGCCAAGCTATTTTGCAGCAATGTTGCCATGAAAGTGGCCACCGAGTCCGTACAGCTCCATGGCGGTGCAGGTTATCTGACCGATTTCCCCGTCGAGCGCATGATGCGTGATGCGAAAATTACTCAGATATACGAAGGAACCAGCGAGATCCAGAAATTGATCGTCGCTAAAGCGATGCTTTCAGATTAAGGCGAAAACCATGATTGCCCAAATTAACTACCTGACCAATATCCGCTTAGGCACGGGCGCAATAGCTTCACTGAATGATGAGCTAGCAAACCTGAAGGTAAGCAAGCCGCTGATCATCACCGATGCCGGCTTGTCATCAACCGGCCTGCTTGATAAGGCTAAGGCAACTGCCAAGCTTCCGGACAATGTTGCCATTTACGATGGCACACCTGCCAACCCAACTGAAGTGGCGGTGGAAGAGGCCCTGAAAGCTTATCGTTCTAACAATTGCGATAGTATTATTGCCATCGGAGGCGGCTCCAGTATTGATCTTGCCAAGGCCGTAGCTTTGCTCGCAACCCATAAGCCGCCACTGCGCCAATATGCGGCTATCAATGGTGGCGCTGCCAAAATCGGCCCAACAGTCCCCCTGGTGGCAGTACCCACCACCGCAGGTACCGGCAGCGAAGTAGGTCGGGCATCCCTGATAACGCTGCGGGACGGTCGCAAGCTAGGATTTATTTCCCCGTACTTGATCCCGGACTTGGCCATTTGCGACCCGGAACTGACCCGCTCACTTCCGGCCAACCTAACCGCCGCAACCGGGATGGATGCCATTGCCCACTGCGTTGAAACTTACCTGAGTCCCAAGATTAATCCGCCGGCCGATGCCATTGCACTGGATGGTCTGCGCCGAGCTTCAAAGTATTTGATCCGTGCCGTCAACGACGGAACCGATATGGAAGCACGCAGTGAAATGATGATTGCGGCTTTGGAAGGCGCGCTGGCATTCCAGAAGGGTTTGGGGGGAGTTCACTCCATGTCCCACGCTCTTGGTGGCCTGAAGGAGCTTAAACTTCACCATGGCACCTTGAACGCGGTATTGCTGCCCCCGGTACTGCGTTTTAACCAGAGCCATTGCGGTGACAAGTTCGACCACCTCAAGGTTGCCATGGGCCTACCGGCCGATGCCGATCTGCCAGCTGAATTCGAGCGTCTGAATGTCGAGCTTAACATGCCAAAGAATCTTCGCGAAATGGGTGTGCCCGACAACGTGCTAGAGGATATGGCCCAGTTTTCCAAGGAAGACCACTCCACCGCCACCAATCCGCGTCCAGCGTCGGCTGAGGACTTTCTCGCCATGCTGAAAGAAACCATGGGCTGAGGTTGTGACTGTGAGGAGTTTGATATGACTGGCCAGAATTCAATCCTGAAAGGCACCCGTGTTCTGGACTTGACTCGTCTTGCACCAGGTCCGTACGGCTCAATGTTGCTGGCGGATATAGGGGCAGAGGTTATTGTTGTTGGCGGCGGCCGCTCCGGCTTGCCGATTGATTGCTACCGACGCGGCAAGCGTTTTGTGAACCTTGACCTGAAAAGCGAAGAAGGTCTGGATGCATTCCGCCTGTTGGCTGCCGATGCGGATGTCTTGATGGAAGGCTTTCGTCCTGGTGTTATGCACCGCCTTGGCCTCGGCTATGACGCCCTTAAGCAAGACAACCCGAAACTGGTGTACTGCTCGGTGACCGGCTACGGCCAGGATGGTCCACTCGCTCAAGAGGCAGGCCACGACATCAACTATGTTGGTCTTTCCGGCGCCCTTGGCGCCATGGGCCCGGCCGATGGGCCACCAGCACTGCCGTTGAATATTATTGCGGACTTTGCCGCGGGCGGGCTTTACGCCGCTTATTCTATCCTCGGAGCCCTGCTGGAGCGGGAACGTTCCGGACTGGGCCAGTTCCTGGATGTCGCCATGGTAGATGGCTGTCTTTCGCTGATGACGATGCACTATCCGGACTGGGGTAAGCCAGTGCTGCCTTCTCGTGGCAAAGGCCTGCTGACCGGAGAGGCACCTTTCTACCGGTGCTACGTCTGCAGCGACGGCAAGTACCTGGCGGTCGGGGCGTTGGAAGGCGCTTTTTTCACAAACCTGTGGCGGGGGCTGAACCTTGAGCAACCAATGCCAGATCACATGCGTCCGGATACTTGGCCCGCCATGACTGAGCAGTTCGAGCGATTATTCGCCAGCCGGTCCCGGGACGCCTGGGTGGAGCACTTCGAGGGCCGGGATGCCTGCGTTTCACCGGTGTTAGCGCCAGATGAGGTGTTTGGACATTCGCATGTGCAGGCTCGATTCCCTGGCAGCGACAGCTATGCTACTCCGGCCATTCCCCGCTATTCCCGAACCCCGACCATGCCGGGTGTTACTGATGGCGCGGACGATTCGTATGCGGTCCTTCGAGAGTTAGGTCTGTCAGAAGCGAAGATCGACCAAGCCGTTCCTGAAACCTCGAACGTAACAGGGCTGGTATGGCCACCGGTTAAATCCTGTCAATCCTGAGACTGCAGAGTCAATCCATCACAAGAGCTCATAACAACAAGAACCGGACGGAACACCGACAGGGTGAATCGGCCAATTATGCAAGACTGAGAGGAGTTCAATAATGAAAAAGTTCACAAACCCTATTAAGGTGGCCGTCATAGCGGCCAGCATAGCCCTTACTACCGGTGGTGCCATGGCCGAGGAAGTAACCTGGAAAATGGCCACACCCTGGGGTGGTGGTCCTTGGCTGGAAAGGGATGCTAAAGGCTTTGCCAAAAATGTGGAACACCTCACCGACGGTCGCATCACAATCAATGTCTTTCCCGGCGGTACGCTTTCCAACCCCCTGAAAGTCACCGAGGCAGTCAACCGCGGTGTTGTTGAGATTGGCCACAACTGGATGGCCTATGACTGGGGTAGGGACCGAACCACCGCGCTGTTTGCTGGCTATGCTGGCTCCCCTACCCCGGAAGGCTACCTGATGTGGCTCTACGAGGGTGGTGGCCTGGAACTTTGGCAAGCGTACCGCGATGAAAAGTTCAATGTGGTGTCATTTCCCTGCGCGGTTATCGGCACCGAAATTTTCCTGCACTCAAATAAGAAAGTTCAGACCCTCGAAGACTTCAAGGGTCTGAAGCTTCGCACCTCCGGCGCCTGGGCCGAGATTGCGTCAAACCTTGGTGCTTCCACCATTGTGATGCCTGGAGCCGAGGTATATACGTCGCTTGACCGAGGGGTTATCGACGCCACTGAATGGGGCAGTCCGGAAATCAACAAGCCGACCGGTTTCACCGATATAGCTAAGTATGTGGTCGTACCCGGCATGCACCAGCCCGGCGGCGTCCTTGAATGCGAAATCAACAAAGACGTCTGGGCTGGCCTGTCGGAGGAAGACCAGCAGGCGATCGCCACGGCGGCAAGGCTCTCCATGTATGAAAGCTGGAGTGCCGGTTCCTATGCTGACCTCTCTGCATTCAAGGATATGACCGAAGGTGACAATGAAATTGTGCATCTTGATCCGGACTTCATGGCGACAATTGAAGAAGCCACGAACAAGTGGGAGGACCAGCAGGCCGAGGACAATAAGTGGTTTGCCAGGGTACTTAATTCCCTGAGGGACTTCGAGGATCAATTGACAGTCTGGCCCGAATATCGCTTTCCCATCGGCGGTAAGTACTAACAACAGGGTGTTACCCGGGCCTCTATCTCTATGTACGAGGCCCGACATTGTAAGAGACACGATGCCCCCAGCCCAAGCCAAATTGCTCCCGGGTCGGGGTCATCGGCAGCAGCAAGGCATGCATAATGAAAGTTTTCAGCTACCTCGGAAAAACTGTGGATGCGTTCTCGAAAGCCGCGGCGCTAATCGGTGCATCGCTGATCGTGCCGCTGATCTGCTCGCTGACCTATGAGGTCGTTAGCCGCTACATCCTGAACACACCAACAGCCTGGGCCTACGAAATGAGCTACATGTTCATGGGCTCAATTTTTCTATTGGGCATGGCGTACGCGCTTAAGGTTCGCCAACACGTCAACGTAGATCTCTTTTATGCCATTATGCCGCCGCGAGGCAAAGCGACGATGGACATGATTGGTCTGACCGTTTTATTAGTGGCACTGGTCTGGATTGTTGACGCGTTATTTCAGTACGCGCTGGAGGCCTACGAGCACCAGGAAACCTCCGGAGCTTCAGGCTGGAATCCCGTGATCTGGCCGTTCCGAACTGTCTGGGTTATCGGATTCGGTATACTGACGGCGCAAACCGCCGTCGAGCTGGTGCGCTCCATTGCCATCCTAGTTAAAGGCGATAAAGAGCCGGAGGTGTGGCATGAGTGAATACATCGGATTCTGGATGTTCCCGGTTCTACTTATTTTCTTGCTAGGTGGTTTCCCCATTGCGTTATCGATGATCTGCACCGCGTTTATCTTTGGTGTTATTCAGTTCGGCAATTCGGCATCATTCCAGCTGATTTCCCAGATTGATAGCGTGGCGGGCAACTCGCTACTGGCCGCAGTGCCGCTGTTTGTCTTCATGGGAGCCTTCCTGGAGAAAAGCGGGATTGCATCCAAGTTGCTAGAGGCTATCCATATCTGGACATGGCGACTACCCGGCGGCATGGCTCTTAGCACCATTATCATGGGGGCCATTTTTGCTGCCATCAGCGGCGTGGTAGGCGCCACAGAGACCGTGATTGGATTGCTGACCGTCCCGTTTATGTTGAAACACGCCTACGACAAACGGCTGATTTCCGGCACCGTGTGCGCCAGTGGGTCGCTGGGCACGGTAATTCCGCCTTCCATCACAGTGATTGTGCTGGGTCCGGTTGCCAACGTTTCGGTGGGTGAGCTGTTTGCCGGTCTGCTGTTGCCTGGCCTGATCATGGCTGTGCTATTCGGTCTTTACGTGGTTGGTGTTGCCATCGCCAAGCCGGCCATGGCTCCACGCACTATGGAGGGCGGCCCCGAGTACAGCCTTGGGCAGAAACTGCAAATAACTGCAGTAGCGCTAATTCCGCCATCAATACTTATCTTCGCCGTGCTCGGCAGCATCCTTATGGGTGTTGCTACACCCACGGAGGCAGCTGCATGGGGTGCGCTGGGAGCGGTTGGTTTATCGGCTATCTATCGTACGTTTACCTGGTCCTTGTTTGGCAACGCCCTCATGAAAACCTTGCTAATAACTACAATGATCCTGCTCATCATTCTGGGTGGCAGTATGTTTGCGGGCGTCTTCTTTGCATCAGGTGGGATGGTGGCAATCCAGACCCTGCTGAATGACCTGGGTATCCCAGCCTGGGGTGTGATTGCGTTGATTCTGCTTCTGACATTCGTAGCTGGCTTTGTCCTTGACTTGATTTCGGTGGTGCTGATCGTTATCCCGATTGCCATGCCTCTGGTGCTGAACCTTGGCTTTGACCCGATTTGGTTCTGTATTGCCTTCCTGGTGGTACTGCAAACCAGCTATCTGACTCCACCCATGGCACCGTCAATATTCTATCTTCGAGCAGTGGCGCCGCCGGAGATCACCCTACGGCATATGTACAGAGGTGTTATTCCGTTCATCATCCTCCAGATCATTACTTTGGCGGTGGTGCTGGTATTCCCGAAGCTAGCGACCTGGTTGCCAGAAGTACTGCTGGGCTAAATGGCCGAGGCTAAACTTTGAAAATAATTCGACCACCGGACATACGAAGGAGATCATCATGATCGTATCAGGACACCAATTGATTGGTCAGACCAGCTACCGGGGTGATCAAGCTGCCCTTGAACCGGTTGACCCTGCCACCGGAAAGCGCCTGGAGCCAGAATTCCCCGGCGCTAGTAGCAAGGATATCGAACAAGTTTGCAGCCTGGCCCTGGAGGCCTTTCGTGAGTATCGCGAAACTTCTCTGGAAGCGCGAGCCAGTTTTCTCGAAACGATTGCTACGGAAATCGAGGCTCTCGGCCCCGGACTGATTGAGCGAGCGATGGCTGAAACTGGCCTACCGAAGGGCCGGATTGAAGGTGAGCGCGGTCGTACCTGTGGTCAGCTCCGGTTGTTTGCCTCGGTAGTGCGTGATGGTGAGTGGCTGGACGTCAGGGTGGACCCGGCGCTGCCTGAGCGCCAGCCGATGCCCCGGCTTGACCTGCGCCAGCGGCACATCGCTGTCGGGCCAGTTGCGGTTTTCGGGGCTAGTAATTTCCCGCTAGCATTCTCGGTCGCAGGTGGCGATACTGCATCCGCGCTGGCAGCAGGCTGCCCGGTGGTGGTCAAGGGCCACCCAGCCCACCCTGGCACATCGGAGTTGGTCGGCCGGGCAATCCAACAAGCGGCCAAGCTCTGTCAGATGCCGAATGGCGTATTTTCACTGTTGTTCGGTGTCGGCAACGAGATCGGCCAGGCCCTGTTGGCGAACTCCTGCATCCAGGCGGTTGGCTTCACTGGCTCGCGGCGCGGCGGGCTAGCCCTGACAGCGATTGCGCAGCAGCGTAGCGTACCGATTCCGGTCTTCGCTGAAATGAGCAGCATTAACCCCGTATTCTTACTGCCTGAAGCCGTTGAGGCCCGGGCTAGCAGCATTGCTAAGGATTTTGCGGCATCCCTTAATATGGGCGCGGGTCAATTCTGCACCAACCCGGGGCTGATAATTGGCTGTCGCGGCAAATCCTTTGACGCCTTCAAGCAAGCTGCCACGGATGCCGTGAAGCAAGCGGATGCGCAGACCATGTTGTCGCCGGATATATACGCGGCCTATACGCAGGGTGTCAAGCTTTTATCTGGCCATGTCGCCGTTCAGTGCCTTGCAAGTGGAGAGCAAGGAGTAGCCTCCAACACCTGCCAACCCCAATTGTTTTCCGCCTGTGCCAGCGATTTTCTCGCAGACGAGGTATTGCAGCAGGAAGTTTTTGGCGCCGTATCGCTGATTATCGAGTGTGAGGGGCTGGAGGAAATGCGGCGCGTTGCTGACAGCATCGAGGGGCAGCTCACCGCAACCTTGCAAATGGATGACGACGACCTGGGGGCCGCGCAATCACTACTCCCGATACTGGAAATGAAGGCTGGCCGGATATTGGTCAATGGCTGGCCGACAGGCGTAGAAGTCTGCCATGCCATGGTTCACGGGGGGCCTTTCCCGGCCACCTCTGACAGCCGCACCACATCGGTAGGCAGTGCAGCCATCCAACGCTTTCTTCGGCCCGTGTGTTACCAAAATTTCCCCGATGCGCTGCGCCCGCTTGCCCTGAAGGAGGTCAACCCTTACAGGCTGAGGCGCTTGTTGGATGGCGTACGGGAAGCATAAGTGTGACAAGCTAGGGTGGTGAACCAGACCGCTAGAGCGTGCCGAGTGGATAAAAGGCACGATTTAGCGCCATGTTTCACTTGCTGTATTATAGACCAGTTTACCTATGCGCAAGCTGAAATCCCGGTTATCCGAGAGCCTGAGTTCATTTAGGAAACGACATTGACGATGACTAGAAAGAAACTTAACAAGAACGAAATATCTCGTGAACGCAGCATGAATCGGCTGATTCAGGCTGCGTTCGAATTGTTTGTGATACGCGGATACCATGCCACCAGCCTTGAGACTATTGCATCAAAAGCCGGCCTCACTAAAGGCTCGGTTTATTTTTACTTTGGTAGCAAGGAAAAGCTGATCCTGCACATGTTTGAAGTCCTCCGTGAGGATTTTGTGGATGGTCTGGTGGTCACTCTGAGGAGTCCTGTGGGCAGCCATGTGGACCGAATAATCCGCTATATCCACATGGGTGCTAATTTTGGCGCGGAACGGCCCAACGAGCTGTTATTCATGATCCAGATCGCCATCGAATTCGCCCGCCAAGATAACGACATAGCCACGGCAATCAGGGAGCTCTACGGAGATGTGCACGGCGCTGTCGAAGAGGTGGTAAGAGAGGCCCAGGCAGTTGGTTCGATGTCGTCAGACATTGATGCACGCTCATTCGCCTCCATGATAGTGGCAGTTCACGATGGCATGATGCTGGAATGGCACCTGCGTGGCGTTGAAATTAGCGGCCCCGATCTGGTCAAAAATGTGCGGCGCATGTTGTTGCACGGTATCGGCTAAGCTATCCCAGCGGGTTTACTAATGTTGTTTATCCCTGGTCGATAAGCTCCTTTAGGCTGACGCCGGCGGCCTTGCGGTCCCAGGTGTTGGTTTGAATGCCGCGCTGTGAAAGCTGCTTTTTCTTCACCTTGTTGGTGGGTGTTCTGGGTAGTTCGTCGATAATTTCTATATAGCGCGGCACCATGAAATGGGGCAGTGCGCGTGCGAGGAAACCCAACAGATTTTTGGGTTCAACTACAGCGTCTTCCGTGGCTACGATATAAACCAGAATGTCGTCGTCGTTCTCATAGCTCGACGGAACACCGACCGCCACGCATTCCTTCACGCCGGGAAAGTCAGCCACTACGGTTTCGATATCAAACGATGAGATATTCTCGGCCCGGCGGCGGATACGGTCGCCTTTGCGATCAATGTAGAACATGTTGCCGCTGCTATCCCTGGCGGCGATATCTCCGGTATGGAACCAAAGGTTTCGCCATGAGTTCACGGTTGCCTCCGGCATACCCATGTAGTGCAGCATGGTAGTCCATGGGTGCCGGGGCCTGACCACAATTTCACCTGCGGTGCCATCCGGTACCTGCCGGTCTGTTTCCGGATCGATGATTTCCACGTCATACCACTCGGTTAGTACTTTGCCGCAGGAGCCAGTAACCGCCGGGAATTGCCGCGACGTCCAACATGGGCAGCCAACCTCACTCATACCCCACGTTTCAATACCCTTGACGCCAAACCGCTCCAAAAAAGCATGACCATGACGTCTGGGCAAAGGGCAGCACATCAGACGTGTGAGAACGTTGTCTGAATCTTCCGGTCGTGATGGCTCAGCCTGGATCATTTCGATCATTGGTCCATGGGCAATGCTTACGGTTGCTCCACTTTCCCGGATGCGATCTAGCCAGCGTTTAGCGTCAAACTTTCGATCAAGAACCAGTGTTCCGCCGGCGGCAAAGATAGCGAGTACTCCCATGAACTTGCCGGCAATGTGAAACAGAGGGTGGGCACTGTAGAACACGTCAGACGCGGTCATGTCGGTTTCCCCTGCGGTGGTGTGAGCCAACAGGCAGACATGGCCATGGGGCATCACCACGCCCTTGGCGGGACCAGTGGTGCCAGATGTGAACACCACAGAAGCCGCATCGGAGGGCTGGACCTCTGGCCAAGGCTGCTTCAGTGATGTTGGCATGGCGATGAGATCACGGTGATGCCTCACGCCAATATTCCCTTTTGCCTCAAATGCTTTGGCCAGTTCGCTAGGACCATCTTCCGTGTTGTCGATAACGACAATCTGCCGGACGCTGGAAAAGTCCCAAGTCAGTTCGGTAATACACGGTATTAAATCAACATCGCTGACAATCAGGCTGGGTTTGGCCAAGTTGAGGACATGGGCTAAAGAGTTACCGCGATAGCCGGTATTCGCCGACACATCGACCGCTCCAACGAGTGCTGCGGCCATCCATGCGTGCAATGCGGCAATACTGTTGGCAGCAAATATCAGGATACGGTCACCGGGCTCAATACCTACCTGAAGGAAATGCGCTGCTAGCGCCTCCGCATGGGCCATAAACTGACCATAAGTCTCCCGGTTACCCGAGACCTCGCGGACAAAAATTGCCTCGGATGAGGCCTCCACACGTCGTGCAGCCACTTTGGGTAACGTCCACTCAGAGAGCGAATCGGGAATCGCGAATGCAGATAATTGTTCATTTAGAGCCATAAAGCGTCTCCGGCAATTAAGGCGTGTCTTGAAAAATAAAATAACGATCAGCACTTGTCAAATTGGCTTGTGTATATTAATTAAATACTATACGGTCAGTATGTAAAATGGAATGATGGAGGAGTCAATGAAACCACTTTTTGGGATCACCGTGCTAGAGCTTGGCATGGTTATGCAGGTGCCACTTGCCGGGCAGATGCTCGGGGATTACGGCGCCGACGTGATTAAGATTGAACGGCCGCCCCGAGGCGACATCATGCGGGATCTCGATGAGGTCGGCACCGCCCGTGAGAATATGAGCTGCTATTACGCTGCGGTTGGTTGTAATAAGCGGACCCTGTGCCTCGACCTCAAGCAGGTTGAAGGCCGAGAAATACTTGGCAAGCTGATTGATAAAGCCGACGTGCTGATTCATAACTTTCGGCCCGGCGCCATGGAGCGACTCGGCTTTGGTTACGACGAAGTCTCTAAGCGCAATTCCCGGCTGGTGTATGCGGTTGGTTACGCCTTTGGCGCAAAGGGCCCGTTGTCAGGTATGCCAGGCCAGGATATGTTGGCGCAGTCTCTCAGCGGCTTTGCCATGAACGGAGTCGCATCCGGTGGCCGTCCCCGTCTCACTGCCACCCCGACGGTTGATTACGCCACTGCGGCGTCGTTGGCGCAGGGAGTGTTGGCGGCTTTGCTGGGACGGGAACGTACCGGCAAAGGCGATCTGGTGACCACCTCCCTGTTTGATGTCGCTATTGCCATGCAACTGCTGGAAACTTCCAGCCGCGCAATTTACGACTACCGCACCGACTGGGTTCAGTACGCCATGATCTTCAAGACCTTGGACGGCTGGGTCACCGTTCTCACACTGTTTCGGGACAACCCACTGCAACTCATGTGCAAGGCGTTTGACGAAGATGACATGAGCGCGGACCCACTGCTGGCCAACTCAACCCTGCAACGAAAGCATGCCAGCTTAGTTCACGAAAAATTTGGGCCGGTGATGGAACGCTATACCACCGATGAATGTGTAAAGCGGTTATCTAAAACCGACATTCTGTGTGCCCCGGTGATGGATCTGGACGACACTTTGAAACACCCGCAAACCCTGCAAAACGATATTTTGCGGGAGGTGGACATCCCCGGCCATGGAACAGTTCAACTGGTTGGCAACCCAGTAAAACTGGCTAGCCAGGGTAAAGACAAGCCACGGCCACCGGCCGCTCTGGGCGAATTTTCGAGTGAGATTCTAAGTGACTTCGGCTATTCCGAAAGCGAAATCGGGGACTTCCGGGAACGCGGCATCATTAGCTGATTGGCAATCACACAGAATAGAGAGGCATTAAATAATGAACAAAAAATCTACATGTATCAATGACGAAAAACGCTTGTTTGACCAGACCATTGAAGGTCTAACGGAGCGGACGCGTCACACCCTGAAACAATCGTTAGCTGGGTTTCCCCACTACGCCGACACGAAAACCGGGGAGTGGACTACCACGGAAGATGGCTTCTGGACCGGGGGTTTTTGGCCCGGCGTACTCTGGCTAAGCGGTTATTATTCTGGCGATTCATCATTCTGGCAAGCGGCCGAGGAGTGGGTAAAGCGCCTGGAGCCGAGGGTCGATTCTGACTCGGTATTTCGGGGCTTCCTGTTCTATTTCGGATGTTCTGTCGGGGCAGATCTTGCGGGCAGCAGGAAAGCGGAGATCTTGGCGTTAGATGCTGCCAGCAGTCTGTGCGCCAGCTTTCGCCCCAATATTGGTCTTATGCCTTTGGGCACAACGGCGGAAGAAGCCCACACGGTCGGCGAGAACGAAACCAACATCGACAGCCTATCAGCCAGCCTAGTTTTGGCCTGGGCTGCGGAGAAGACTGGTGACGATAAATTCAAGCATGTGGCCATCCGCCATGCCCTGACCAACGCCGACTTTTGTGTGCGCGAGGATGGCTCAGTTTGCCAGTCCGCCAGCTTTGACAACCAGACCGGAAAGCTGATCAAAACCTACACTCACAAGGGCTACGGCCCGAATTCTACCTGGGGCCGTGCGCAGGCTTGGGCTATGATGAGCTACGCTTATCTATCGGTATTGTATCCGGATAATCGTGAAATCCGTGATTACGCGGAAAGAGTCTGCAGATGGTGGACTCAGAATGTACCCGATGACGGGGTGGCTTACTGGGATTTCGACGCGCCCCAAGAAGCCGACACTCCGAAGGACACCTCTGCCACCTCCATCGCCTGCTATGCCCTGCTGACATTGGCTACCGTTCTTGATGATCGCCAAGCCGCGCAGGATTATCAACGCATAGCCCGTAACACCGTCAAGACCCTTTGTCGTGACTATGTTGTGGCCGCGCCATGGGGCACTGGCGCTATCCGGCCCGCAATACTAACACGAGGCTGCTTCGATCCAATGCGTGGTGTCGCCACCGAGAATGAGCTGATCTGGGGCGACTACTTCCTACTGCACTGCCTGGGTATACTGACGGGTCTGTTGCCCACCAACAAACCTGGCTGATACCGAGGCACCAGGGCCTGGATAGCCAAATAAAAAGGCCCTACGCTTTCACGTAAGACCTTGAAAAATATGGTGCGCCCGACAGGATTCGAACCTGTGACCACTGCCTTCGGAGAGCACCGCTACAGTGCGTTTGTAAGAGGGTTTAATCGTCCTAAATCTGGAAAATCAAATACTTACTCCAAATTCCAGGGCAATAAAAAATCCCTATTTATCAGTATTTTGACCGATTAGCACCGATTTTGGGCACAAGAATGATAGGGTTTCATTGTCCGGAAACAGGACATTTGAACGGTGCCTAAAGTTGTCTCCGGAGCTAGTTGATAGGATTTTGCGCCTTGGAGAGTGGTTCGCAACTGTTAGGTAATGAGTGTCCGGAATTCGGACATCCAAGGATTCGGTGAGTGCAGTATGTGGTTGTGTTGAATTAACAATAACGGGCTGATAGCCCACTATTTTTCTTTGGTCTGTCATTCAGGATATCTGAGGTTAGGTATCGATAGTTGAGGTTCTTCGGTGGTCTGGATGATATTTATAGGGGAGTCTAATCTCAAGTTTCGAGCGAATCATTACCCGGCCTACATCCTCACAAACCGGTTCGGACGGTGTGCGAGTGGTGGCGCAATGTGCGGGAGATGCAAGCGCGGCCACCAGGTTGTCAGGTGCGCAATGTAGTCGGTCGTGCCTGTAATCCACGATTCGCAGTGTCACGCCAGAAACCTTGGGACAGACGCATCACGTGCTTGCAAGAAGCCTACTGGGCACTAAAGTGGGCGTTGACAGGTGGAGGCGAAAAAATCTGGATTACTTACCCGTCGGTTGTGGAAGATACAGACGAATACATCCGGTCGCAGGTTCTCATTGAGTTCGGTGGTCGAAACGTTATCAATCCCAACGAAAACTTTACGGTTTCTCTATACGCTTCAGATCAGAGGGCTTAGGCCTAAACCCACTGGTAATCCCCCCCCTGATGAAAGAACGGTTGAGAATTATTCTGGACAGCTAATGAGCCCTGGCATGGTATAAAACCCAGTTTGCCTGAGGGTAGAGTAGCCTTGTCCCTATCCCCAGAAACTCATGTCCCGATATCGGCTACAATCCGGATCTGTGATGACTGGACGCTCACATAAAACAGGCTTTGTTAGACCGCTTAAAAAACCCCCTTCCAATGGAAGGGGAAAGGACACACAGTCTTAAACCAAAACTAAGTTACAGTACACAGTAAGTGCCTGGAGCTAATGCAAATACAGCACGGTTATGAGATGACCAAACCAAATAAATCACTACCATCAATCACAAGTTGTGATGGCTGGGCACTTGCGAATTTTGCCACGCAATAGGATACGCAGATTCAAATTCTGCTGGCTGTGTAATATTTCGAAATGGCTTTACGTGGAAGCATAACCCCCCTTCTGTATTCGAATAATATTCACAGGTGCCAACAACTCTTAATGAAAAAAGCATAAGTGACGCGTAACTTTTTCAAACTAACTAGTCGAGTATGATCGGTATAAGCGTCATAATCCTGAGCAGGCGTGACCGTTATCAACAACAATCTCAGACCCTGTCATTGCCCTCCCTGCATCAGAAACAAGCAACAATAGAGCGCCATC
>Ga0314774_1001006_pt1 | contig 19560 bp, 17 predicted proteins | sample MetaGCBIA2018_FD_204515 | JGI IMG/M metagenome (GOLD analysis project Ga0314774, IMG submission 204515) | Cryopeg brine microbial communities from Beaufort Sea near Barrow, Alaska, United States - CBIA 2018 | ecosystem: Environmental > Aquatic > Marine > Coastal | place: USA: Alaska | collected...
AAGTTCAAATCCTTTCAAAAAAAACCATTATATTGAAGCACCCTGAAATCAATTGTATTGAATTCAGGGTTTTTCTTTTTCAAGGTTTTGTATAGTTTCATACTGCCAATAGCCCTATTGGCTGAGCCGGAAGGAGCTGTAAGGGAAACTGTTTTTATAATTCGTCCCTCCAGTAAAAACTGATAAATCCTTGGCACTTCACCAGAAACCACTTTTAGACTAATTTCCTCAGGGTGCTGCTTCAAATGTTTTCTGAAGAAATATTCAGGACCATTTTTACTGTTCCCGCCCGTAAACAGCAAGGTGTCAATATTAGGATTTTGCCTTAAAATTTCTGTCATATTCCGTAACCTGACATTTTCCATTCCCAGATCGGAAGCATTTATTTTATCACGTTGGCTACTTTGAACCACATCACAAATCCCGATTCCCCTTTTTATTAAAAACCTTTTTCGTTGCTCAATAGCTTCATGCGTGTTTTCAAATTTTAAATCCAAATCGAATAATTTATCCAATACCGGCCAGAGTAATCCGTCCCTACTGCCATAGCAAAAATCCACATCGTTCACCTTTAATTCCCCGGTTGTAAATCTTGGTGGCGGCAAGGTGCCCACAATAAGTTTGGTAGCATTCTCCGGAATAAAAGGTTCATAAGGATGAGTATGAAAAAACATGTGCCTTGTTTTTAAACAAATTATTTCATCACAACTATCAAATCATCTGCAAATACCATTTCTCCTTCTTTTAGCAAGACCCGATCAATTTCCCCATCAGCATGTGAAGTAATTGTGGTTTCCATTTTCATGGCTTCAATTATAAATAAAGGTTCATTTTTTTTCACCTTTTGGCCGGACTTCACCAACACAGAAGACAAAGAACCCTGAAGGGAAGCGCATATTTCCTTTTGGTTATTTTTATCGAATTTTTGATGGGTTATTTTATCAACTTTTATAGATTTATCCAGAATTTTCACAACGCGGGTTTGTCCGTTCACTTTAAAAAACACATCCACCAAACCATCTTCGTGGGCTTCACCTACAGATAAAAGTTGTATGAGCAAGGTTTTTCCTTTGTCCATTTCCACGATTATCTCTTCTCTAAGTTCCATTCCATAGAAGAAGTTTTTGGTAGGGATTTTAATGACATTGCCATGTTTTTCATGGTGATTAAGAGTATCGGTAAATACTTTTGGATACAATTTATAGGAAAGAAAATCGCTGATATCCAGTTTCCTGTCCAATTTCTCATGGAAAATCCCCTCAAATTCAGCAAATTCTGCTTCAAAATCGATTGGATCCATATGCTGGTTTGGCCTATCTGTATACGGTTTTTCGTCCTTTAAAATAATTTTTTGGATTTTTTCAGGGAAACCGCCAACTGGCTGTCCAAGATCACCTCTAAAAAAACTTTTCACCGATTCCGGAAAGGAAAGATTTTCACCATCTTCCAAAACATCTTGTACCGTCAGGTTATTACTGACGAGATATTGCGCCATATCACCCACCACTTTAGAGCTTGGCGTCACCTTGATTATATCCCCAAAAAGGTCATTTACTTCACCATACATTTGAGTGATTTCAGTAAAGCGTTCGTTGATTCCCAATGATTCTGCTTGGGGTTTTAAATTGGAATACTGCCCTCCCGGGATTTCATGCTGATAAACCTCAGCGGTACCGGCTTTAAGACCACTTTCGAAGGGATAATAATAAGTTCGAACCGTCTCCCAATAATTGGAATATTCATTTAACTTTTTCATATCAAAGTCCGGGGCACGGCTTTCAAATTTCATCATTTCCACTATAGAATTGAAATTTGGTTGTGAAGTAAGACCTGATAATCCACCTAGGGCAACATCCACCACATCTACCCCTGCTTCAATTGCTTTAAGATAAGTTGCAGACTGAATTGACGAGGTATCATGAGTATGCAAATGTATTGGGATATTGATATGTGATTTTAACGCTGAGATCAACTCTTGCGCAGCATAAGGTTTTAAGAGTCCTGCCATATCTTTTATTCCCAAAATATGAGCTCCAGCATCTTCCATTTGTTTTGCCAGTTGCAGATAGTAATCCAGGGTATATTTTGTTCTTTTTGGATCTAAAATATCCCCGGTATAACAAATAGAGGCCTCTGCAAGGCCATTGGTGTTTTTACGAACAGACTTGATACAAGGTTCAATAGATTTCATCCAGTTAAGGGAATCAAAAATACGGAAAACATCTATCCCATTTTCAGAAGCTTCAGTGACAAATTTTTCGATGAGATTATCGGGATAAGCCTTATAACCTACTCCATTGGAACCCCTGATCAGCATTTGCAGAAGCACATTTGGCATCGCTTCCCGAAGCAGTCGCAAACGTTCCCACGGATTTTCATGTAAAAATCGCAGGCAAACATCAAAGGTTGCGCCACCCCATACTTCCATACTAAAAATGTTGGGATGATTTTTCGCGAAGCCTTCAGCAACTTTCAACATATCATGAGTCCGCATCCTTGTTGCCAAAAGGCTTTGGTGCGCATCACGCATTGTGGTATCGGTAAACTGAATTTTATTTTCCTCCCGGAGCCATTGGGAAAATTTATCAGGACCCAATTCGGTTAATAAATCTTTAGTTCCTTTTGGATACTCCCCAAATTTATCGAATTCAGGTACTTTGGGTATCAGGAATTTTTTAGAATGATCTATTTCCTTTACGTCCGAATTTCCATTTACCGTGATATCGCCTAAAAAACTCACTAATTTGGTTGCACGATTTCTGGGCTCCCTGATCACAAAGAGTTCCGGATGGTTGTTTATTAAATTTACGGTTGCCTGTCCTTCCCTGAAAACTTCATTTTGAAGGATATTATCAAGAAAAGCCATATTCGTTTTAACGCCTCTTATCCTAAATTCTGCAAGGGCACGCCTCATTTTTCTACAAGCTCCATCAAGCGACCTTGCGCTTGCAGAAACCTTTACCAACATGGAATCAAAAAATGGTGAAATGGTAACTCCCTGGTACACACTTCCTGCGTCAAGCCTAATTCCAAAACCGGAAGCGCTCCTATAGGTTGTGATGGTTCCGTAATCGGGTTTGAAATCATTTTTGGGATCCTCTGTGGTTATCCTGCACTGAAGTGCATACCCATTTATCCTGAGGCTTTCCTGACTTTCAATTTTAATTTGTACGTCGCTTAATTTATATCCGCCTGCAATAAAAATTTGTGCTTTTACCAGGTCGATATTCGTAATAATCTCTGTTACAGTATGTTCTACCTGTATCCTTGGATTTACTTCAATAAAATATATTTTCTCACCTTCCACCAAAAACTCGACTGTACCAATATTATTGTAATCTACAGCCTTACATATTTTTATGGCATATTCGTAAAGTTTCTCTTTGATTTTTTGATCGAGACCGAAAGCAGGTGCAAATTCAATTACTTTTTGATAGCGACGTTGAACAGAACAGTCACGTTCAAACAGGTGGACGATATTCCCGTGATTATCTGCAACAATCTGTATTTCAATATGTTTGGGATTTTCCACAAATTTCTCAATAAAGAGCGTGTCGTCCCCAAATGCGTTTCCTGCTTCGCGTTTAGATTCGGGAAAGGCTGATTTTAATTGCTGGCTATCCCTTATTACACGCATTCCTCTACCACCACCGCCTGAAGCAGCTTTTAGCATTAAAGGATATCCTATTCTTTCAGCTTCCTCAAGGGCAATTTCAACAGAGGTTAGCTCCTTTTTATTACTTTCTATTATAGGAACTTCACTGGCTACGGCAACTTCTTTTGCTTTTACCTTATCTCCCAAAGAGCTTAATACTGAAACTTTAGGTCCTATAAAAATGATCCCATTTTCTTCACATTGTTTTGCGAACTCGGCATTTTCAGAAAGAAATCCATATCCGGGATGAATTGCATCCACTCCATTATTCTTCGCGATCTGAATAATTGTCTGAATATTCAAATAGGGTTTTAAAGGAGCGTTGTCATTTCCGATCTGATAAGATTCATCGGCTTTATAACGGTGGAGGGAATACCTGTCTTCAAAGGTATAAATCCCAACTGTTTTTAAACCAATTTCTGTACAAGCCCGAAATATACGTATGGCAATTTCTCCCCTATTCGCAACTAAAACCTTTTTAATTTTCATTTTTAAACTCCTTTTCTATTAAACTTTTTTCGGTTCGGAAGTTAATTAATTATTTTATGGAATGTACCATCTTTAATGCTGTTTCGGATTAAATACCAATAAAATAAAAGGGCGACAACTAACAGACTTAAAATTTAGGATAGTCGAAAAATTCCACAGAAGACTTGTGAATAATTTAATATTAACCGGTCATATTTTTAATATTTGCTATAAAATATTAGCAAGTTCAGGCTTGTTCTGCCACAAAATGAAAAAAAAACAACTTTCTGCCCCCAAACTTCTTGAAATTTCAGCTTATGATGAAAAATAAGTAACCTAAAATATTAGGGCAATACCAATTGCAGTCGTATCAAGGTTGATGCAGGGAAATATTGTTGGAATCCTACAAAATTATATCAGAAGCTATATAATTTACCAGGTTTACCTCACAAACACCAGTTCATTTTCTCTGGGAGAATCGTTTTCACTGTAGCGGTATCCTTCGTAGTCAAAACCTTTCAAGCCTTCTATACTATCAATATCTTTATCAATAATATAGCGCACCATCCCCCCACGTGCCTTTTTGGCGAAAAAACTGATAATTTTTAATTTTCCGTTCTTGAGATCCTTAAAAACAGGAGTGATCACGGGAACTTTCAATCCCCTTTTATCAATAGCTTTAAAATATTCATTGCTGGCAAGATTTAGAAAAAGTTCGTCTTTCCCCAATTCATTATTAAGGGAAGCTGTAATTTTTTTCTGCCAAACCCCGTATAAATTATCTTTTCTATCTATTCCAATAGAGGTTCCCATCTCTAATCTATAAGGCTGGATTAGATCCAGAGGTTTTAAAATTCCGTACATTCCTGATAAGATCCTTAAGGAATCCTGTAACCTCTCAAGTTTCTCTATAGGAATGGAATAGGCATCCAGACCTGTATACACATCCCCATCAAAGGCGTAGATTGCCGGACGGGAATTTTCTTTGGTATGCTCCCCTTCAAAAGTTTTATATCGCTCATAGTTCAAATCGGCCAATTTGGAACTAATATTCATCAGACCCTGAAGTTTCTCCTTGGTTTGACGTTCCATTTTCCGGTTTATTTTGATGGCGGTATCCAGAAATTGCGGCTGTGTCGCCCGGGATGTTGGTAAATTACTTTTGAAATTCAGGCTCTTTGCGGGTGATAATACGATTTTCATGCTGCTGATTTTATTGATCAAATTTAGTTGCCTTAAGACAAACAAATCTTTTGGGCATTTACCCTCCACAAAAATAACAATTTGGAAGCCTAAAATTAGCCACTAATGATCGAATAATAAATATTTGAAATGATATGAAACCTGAAACTTTTCCAAAGTTGATAATCATTTTTTCGGGAAGCGACTGCCGAAAGTCCCACCCCATTTTTTTATGGAGGGCACGCCCTACTCGTCCATAAAATCCTTCTGATTTTTAGAATAACTTCGCCATTTTTCGATACAATCTGTCATATCCTGTGGAATATCGGAATCAAAACTCATCCATTCTTTGGTAACGGGATGCACAAACCCGAGGGTTTTGGCGTGCAGGGCCTGTCTTGGCAATAATTTAAAGCAGTTATCCACAAACTGCTTGTATTTTGTAAAGGTGGTGCCCTTTAAAATTCTCTCGCCTCCGTAACGCTCGTCGTTAAACAAGGTGTGCCCAATATGTTTCATATGCACACGGATTTGGTGTGTCCTTCCGGTTTCAAGTTTGCAGGATACCAATGTGACATACCCAAATCTTTCCAACACCTTATAATGCGTAACAGCCGGCTTTCCTTGATCTTCTTTGTCTCCAATGTAAACAGTGTTTTGAAGCCTGTTTTTGGGATGGCGTCCAATATTGCCTTCTATAACGCCTTCTTCCTCATCAACATTTCCCCAAACCAGGGCCACATATTCACGCGAACTGGTTTTATTAAAAAATTGTTTGGAAAGGTGTGTCATGGCAGTTTCGGTTTTGGCAATCACCAAAAGACCACTGGTATCCTTGTCTATTCGATGTACCAATCCGGGGCGCTCACTGCTGTTATTGGGCAAATTCTCTATGTGAAATATCAAGGCGTTTATAAGCGTTCCGCTGTAATTGCCGTGACCCGGATGCACCACCATACCCGCAGTTTTATTGACTATCATGAGAGAATCATCTTCAAAGACAATATTCAGCGGAATATTTTCCGGGGCAAGCAGGAACTCGTAGGGCGGATGTTCAAACATCACTTGCACCACATCTCCTGGCTTGACCTTGTAATTGGATTTCACGGCCAGATTATTTACCAGGATATTCCCATCTTTTGCTGCTTTTTGTATTTTGTTCCGAACCGCATTTTCAATGTAATTCATCAAATATTTATCTACCCTAAGAGGTTGTTGTCCCTTATCGGCTATAAATTTATGATGTTCATAAAGTTCGTCATCCTGAATTTCCAACTCGGGATCTGTATTAGAATTCGTCATCGTTTCCTGTTTCATTTTCGTTTTCATCAACCTGTAAAGTATCTGCTTCATTTAAATCTCCGCCATATTGTCCGGAGCCGTCTCCAAGTACAAGATCTATTACTGAGGTTTTCATTAGTTCGTCCCCGTGTTCAATCAATTTTCCTTTATGCCTCAATTCCAGTACTGCGTCTTTCGCGATATCCGGTTTATAGGTAACATCCCCAATTTCAAACCCAAGCGAGCGCAAGGTAGGTTCTACCTGCCTTCGGGTTCTTCTTATCATATCTGGGATTACAATTTTCCGAAATCCGGAGGGGTTTAGGGTGAGGTATAACTTCCGGTTTTCTTTTACAAATTTTCCCGGTGCCGGTACCTGATCTATCACCGCATATTTAGGATAATCCGGATTGTAATTGGCAGAATCCATAACTTCATAATGCAAATGCATTTCATCCAACTTGCCTTCTACCGCGCCCAAAGATAGCATTGAAAGATTAGGAACCTCAATTCGCTCATCGTGATTTGTTGAAATTTTCAACCATTTCAAGGTTAAAAAAGCAATTACAATTATTGCCAAAAAGGCTAAAACCAATTGGATCAAAAAGGTTTTGCTGAAAATAAATTTAAATAGGCCCATAAATATTTTATAATGTGCAAAGATATAAAAACGCGGGGATTTTGGTAGCACCCCGGAATAGTCATATTTTTGTTAACGCAAATCTGCCCTGAATATTTAATATGAAGAAAAAAATTGCTATCGCCATGGGGGGATATTCCAGCGAATATCGCATCTCCATCAACAGCGGAAACGTAGTTTATAAAAATCTTGACCGTACTGTTTATGAACCTTACCGTGTGCATATCATGCAAAAGGAATGGTTTGTTGTGGCCGATGATGATACGCCTTATCCTATAAACAAGAGTAATTTTACGGTAAAAATAGACGGTAAAGTCATCGTTTTTGATTGTGTTTTTAATACCATTCACGGAACTCCCGGTGAAAATGGTCTTTTACAGGCCTATTTAAATTTGGTTGGAATTCCACAAACTTCCTGCGGATTTTACCAGGCAGCACTTACATTTAACAAACGTGATTTGATAAGTGTACTGAAAGCCTACGGAATTAAAACTGCTGATAATTATTTTTTGGATAAAGGGGATGAAGTGAATGCTGATGAGATTGTAAAAAAGGTTGGATTGCCGTGTTTTGTTAAAGCAAACAAGGCGGGTAGCAGTTTTGGAATTACAAAGGTCAAGACCCTTGAAGAAATAGAGCCTGCAGTCAAGATTTCTTTAAAGGAGGATGACGAGGTGATTATCGAATCTTTTTTGGATGGCATCGAAGTTTCTGTTGGGGTTGTTACTTACAAAGGAAAAATCCTGGCTTTGCCGGTAACCGAAATAGTTTCGGAAAATGAATTTTTTGATTACGAAGCAAAATATTTGGGTAAATCCCAGGAGATCACACCGGCAAGAATTTCGAAGGAACAAACAAAAAAAGTTCAGGAGATCTCAAAGATGATCTATTCAAAATTAAAAATGAAAGGTTTAACCAGGTCTGAATTTATCTTTCACAACAACGAGCCTCATTTTATTGAAATAAATACCACGCCGGGATTAAGTGAAGCCAGTATTTTACCTCAACAGGCAATAAAAGGCGGAATAAGTTTAAAAGATCTGTTCGGAAACGCAATTGAAACAGCGGTATCGTCCTAACTTTTTTAAACCTTAAGCTATATTCTATATATTTGTTTAGATGATTGTTTCCTTTAGGAACATAATCATCTAAAATTGAATTTTAAATTTCCGCGAGAACATAAATTCAGGCTGGTTTTTTGGAAATAAAAAAGATTTCCACCTGAGCGGAAATCATTAAACTTATATTTATTTATGAAAAGAGCAGTTTTTCCGGGATCTTTTGATCCAGTCACTTTAGGTCACGTAGATATAATTGATAGGGCTTTGCCTTTATTTGATGAAATCATTTTGGCCATTGGGATAAATTTGGATAAGAAATATATGTTTTCCCTGGAAGAACGGGTTCGCTTTTTGGAGGAAACATTTAAAGGTGAATCCAAGATAATTGTTAAAACCTATAACGGCCTGACAGTAGATTTTTGCACAAAAGAGAAGGCTGCATTTATTTTACGCGGATTGAGAAATACCATCGATCTGGAATTTGAAAAAACCATCGGTCAGACCAATTACAGGTTGGCAGGAATAGAAACGGTATTTTTAATTTCCTCTCCCGGAAAAAGCCATGTTTCTTCTACTGTGGTTAGAGATATAAAAAAACATGGGGGCGACTATTCCATTTTGGTCCCGGATGCGGTTTCTAATAAATAAATATGTTTTTTTCGTCTCCCATTTGATAATTCTGAATTAAAGCCTTAGTTTTAAAGGACATAAAACAGAGATTATGAAAAAGATTTTACTTATTACCGGGGATTTCGCTGAAGATTATGAAACTATGGTTCCTTTCCAAATGTTGGAAATGGTTGGCTATACTGTTCACGCTGTTTGCCCGGATAAGAAAAAGGGTGATAAAATAAAAACCGCGATTCACGATTTTGAAGGAGATCAAACTTATACCGAAAAACCGGGACACTTGTTTCAGCTTAATTATAGTTTTAAGGATGTTAAAGAAGCAGATTATGACGGACTTTTTCTTGTAGGTGGGCGCGCCCCGGAATATTTAAGACTGAATCCCCGCATTATTGAAATTACAAGACACTTTTTTGAAAAAAATAAACCGGTAGCTGCAGTTTGCCATGGGATTCAGATATTAACGGCCGCCAATTTGGTTAAAGGTCGGAAACTAACTGCCTACCCAGCAGTAAAACCCGAAGTGACTTTGGCGGGAGGAAAATTCCAGGATGTTCCACCTACAGAAACTGTGGTAGATGGAAACCTCGCGACTTCCCCTGCCTGGCCAGGACATGCATCGCTTGTTCGTGAATTTTTAAAATTGTTGGGAACTAAGATCAGTTTGTAAATATTAAATACCGGTTTAAAAAACATAGTTCACCCCAACTTCCCCAAAATAATTCCGGGGATTCCCGGGGTAATAATATCGTGGAGCCGTTCCCCCAAATCCTAGCGCATTTGGCAGGACACTTGCTGCATATTTTTCGTCAAAAACATTATTTATTCCGCCAGAGAACCCAATTGTGAGATCTTTATAGAGTTTCCAATCGTAAGCTGCTTTTAGGTTGAATACTTTGTAATTATCAGTGAAGATTGAATTTGCATCATTTAGGGGAATTTTTCCCACCGCCAAAAGATTGCTGTAAAAAGAAAGATTATTTTCAAACTTAACATCCAATCCCAGGTTTACTGTGCTGCGCGGAACACCCGGCAATTTATTTCCGGAAAAATCCAAATCCCGATTTAAAAATTCTTCAAATTCAAAAAAATTGAAGGCCGCATTAGCATAAGGTTTTAAGAGGATTTTTGAAAAAAGATTAAACCTGTAACTCGTAAAAAGTTCGATCCCATTGTGATTGGTTTTCCCTGCATTTATTCCCACATATCGATCTTGGGCAACCCGCTGGGCTACCAACAAGTTGTCTATTTGGATAGAATAAAGCACTGCTTCGGTATATAATGCATTGTCCAGCCAGTTTCCTTTAAACCCAATTTCATAATTAACACCTGTTTCGGGCTGTAAATTCGTATTTATTTGTCCTTCCGGAGTTAAAGTTTCTGCCACGGTTGGCGTTGAAAAACCGTGACTTATGGAAGTATACAAATTCTTTCCATTTGCAACCTCATAGGTAATTCCCACTCTGGGAGAAAAAATGGTTTTAAACCGATAATCCCCGCTCTGATCTGTCTCATCCTGCACAAATAGATCGGTTAAGCTGTACCTGGTGGTATTTAAATTGAAACCCGTTTCTATTTTTATTTTTTCTGAAATTTCCAAATTCACTTGTCCGAAAAAATTTACGTAATCCCGGTCTTGCTCATTATTGCTCAAAGATTCACCTAGAACACTTCCCTGATTTTCAAATTCCCGATATAAATTTTCAAAAGTGCCTGATTTATACCATTCCCTATGAAATTGTGCTCCGAAGCTTATTTTTGAAGGAAGCTGGAATAAGGAAGTTTCTAAATTAAATTTGGTTCGCGCCCCGGCAGAAACCTGTTCCTCTTTTAAAATATCAAAAGGCCGGGGTTCATAGGCATCCCTGAAATTCATATAAATACTTGTGGTATTGTTGAAGTGTGACGAAAAATAATGCTGATAAGAAACTCCCAATAAACCCCTGTCATAAGATTCAAAACCCTTTGAATCTTCCCAATTTGAAGCTGCAGCTGAGGGATTGTCCCTAAAATCTTCTCCATTAATGGAACTGGGAATAAAAGCTTTTAATCGGGTGAAATTAGCCAGAAAAGACAGGGAATTTCCTTTTTCAGATCTCAACTTCGCATGTATCAATGCCGATTTCCGTTTATAATCTCCATTTTCGCGATACCCATCACTTTGCAATTCGCTGTAATTTGCAAAAAGCGAGGAAGTGGAATTTCCGTGAGAGGCGGAAACCGTTTTTTTAAGCAACCCAAAACTTCCAAATAACGAGTTTACAGAAACTTCTGTTTTATCAATATCGGCTTCGGCTGAATATAAATTGATAACTCCTCCCAACCCTGCTCCATATAAACTTGATGTGGGTCCTTTAATCACTTCTATACCAGAGAGAGATTCTAAATCTATATCATCTAAAGTCAATTCACCTTCAGCAGTAGTGAGAGGAATTTCATTAAAATATGCCTGAATCCGGTTGGTGCTATATTGAGACCTTGCGCCAATTCCCCTAATATTGAGTTTGGTGGTATTAAGGGCGCCCTGGTTCACATAAACCCCGGGGACATTGTTAAAAACCAAGGCGAGATTACTGGCATCAATACGTTTTAAATCTTCAGAAGAAATTACGCTTACAGAAGCAGGGATCTTTTGAAGTATGCCGGGAATTATTGTACTTCTTATAATTACTTCCGAAAGCAAATTGGAGGAAGGAGTTAAATAAATTACGATTTTTTGGTCAGAGTTATATATTATAACTTGCTGATCAACAAACCCATCAGCTAAAATTCGAAACTTCGCGGGAAGTTTAGCTGCTTTAAAGCTAAACTCGCCCTTGTTATTTGAAACAGCAATAACTTCAGAAGTCAAATTTAAAATCGTCGAATTTTCAACAGGATGCAGACTTGTCGCATTAAGGATTTTTCCTTTAATGTTTTGAGAATAAATATTTCCGAAACACAAGAAAAATAAAAGAGTAAATATTTTTTTCTTCAATAGTTAAAATTATAAAGTGAAATTCCCGTTAAAACAAAAGCAGAATTGAATTATTTCCGATGAATTAAAAATAGCTCTTAATATAAACCGAATTAAATTTTAGAGCTGCGTTAGGTTTATTTTAACAATGTACGCCCTTAATCTTTGGAATTTACTTAGTTTTGGCTGGATTAGCAGATTTGGATAAGTTTGTATTATTAATTGGTTAGGCTCTTATGAAAAAAATCTTCTCAGCACTACTTGTTGTTATGCTTTTGACATCTTGTGATTTATCAAAATATAAATTGATCAGGGAATACGATTTTGAAACTGTTTTTGAAAAATCTGAAGGTACTGAAACTGCTACCTACCCGCAAGTAATTGACTATTACAAACAACTTAGCGAGGCTTTCCCAGCAATTAAATTAGTAGAATATGGAAAAACCGATAGTGGAGAACCCTTACATCTGGCAATATACAGCCCGGATGAAAAATTTGATTTTGACAAATTACGGGAAGATTACACCATAATCTTAGTCAATAATGGAATTCACCCCGGAGAAAGTGACGGGATTGATGCTACCATGATGCTGTTCCGGGATTTGGCCCAGGATTCCATCGCTGTTCCCAAAAAAACTATCCTGGCTACCATACCTGTTTATAATATTGGAGGGGCTTTAAATAGAAATTCGACCACAAGAACAAATCAAAATGGTCCAAAAGAATACGGGTTTAGAGGAAATGCCCGCAACTACGACTTAAACAGGGATTTTATTAAAGCCGACACCAAAAACGCCCGAAGTTTTGCCGGGATCTTCCAAAAGGTAAAACCGGATATTTTTGTTGACACCCACGTAAGCAATGGCGCCGATTATCAATATACCCTGACACATCTTTTTACTCAGCATAATAAGTTGGGTGGCGAATTGGGGGAATATATTCAACAAAAGATGATGCCTTCCCTTGAAGTTTCACTTTGGGAAAACGATTGGGAAATCACACCTTATGTGAATGTTCATAATGAACCTCCAGAAAAAGGATTTGCTCAATTTCTCGATATTCCGCGCTATTCCACCGGTTATGCCGCATTATGGAATACTTTGGGGATAATGATCGAAACCCATATGCTAAAACCATACAAAAAAAGGGTAGAAGGAACCTATAGGGCTTTGAGATCAATTATAGATATTGCAGAAAGAGATCAGGTCATTATTAAAGACCTCAGGGCGCGTGCTCAAAGAAAATATCTTACCGAACGTTATTATCCCGTTAATTTTAAAGTGGACAGCAACAATGTTTCTAAATTAGAATTTAAAGGTTATGAATCTGAAATTCTTAAAAGTGAGGTTACCGGGGGAAAACGCCTTAAATACAACAGGGAGAAGCCATTTACCAAAGAAACAGATTTTTACAATAATTATGTTGCCACAGATAAAATTGAAATCCCAAGAGCTTACGTGATACCGCAAGCCTGGTGGAATGTAATAGATATTTTAAAAACCAATAATGTGGAAATGACTCCCTTTGAACAGGATACAATTTTGCTTGTAGAAGTATATCATATCGAGGATTTTGAGACACGAAAAGAAACTTATGAAGGGCATTACCCCCATTCCAATACCAAGGTAAGCAAAACGCTGGATAGTATCGCATTTAGAAAAGGCGATCTATATATAAAAACCTTTCAGCCCGCGGTTCGATATTTAATTGAAACTTTAGAGCCTACAACTCCTGACTCCTTTTTTAACTGGAATTTCTTCGATAGTATCCTGCAACAAAAGGAAGGTTTTTCTGCGTATGTTTTTGAGGACCTGGCAAAGAAAATGTTGGATGAAGATCCTGCTTTAAATGAAGAATTTCAGAAAAAGAAAAAAACAGACCGTGAATTTTCGCAGAACCCGGATGCCCAATTAGAATGGCTTCACAAACAATCTAAATACTACGAAAGTGCCCATTTAAACTACCCTATCTTTAGGGTGGGTCGTTAAATATTCATTTGGAAAAAGAAGTTTAATGTTTGCATAAGACTTTGTAAGCGCCTTTTGGGTTTTTGCAAAATTTTTCCATTTTGCCTTTTTAATCCCTTCGCCATTTTCAGGAATTAATTCTCCGTCAAAGGAAGTGTGCATTTCAAACCAGTTGGTTACTTTCAGCCTATACTTATCCTTGCGTTTAAAAACATGATAGGTTTTTCGTAAAAAGCGGGTTATCTCCAGGTCTTTAACTCCTGTTTCCTCCATAACCTCCCTAATGGCAGACTCCTCCATCGTTTCGCCTTTTTCCATTTTACCTTTTGGCAGGTCCCACCGCTTATTCCGGTAAATAAATAATATCTCCTTATTATCGTTAAACACCATTCCTCCTGCAGCCGTAACTACCGGTAATTTTTTGAGCAAATGTTTCAACAGTTTTTCTTCCTTTTCGTGATATAGATTGACATACAAAGACTCTCCGTTATTAATTTCTTCGATAATTTCCTCGAAGTTTACATTTTTAATAGGGAAGGAAGAATAGTTCTCGCCAATATTTTTTTTGGTTGAAAGGATTATTGGGATATCATTTACAAAAACTTTATACATTTGCAGTATGATTTTAAATAAAGAAACAGCAATTAAAACTGCCGAATTGCTTTTGCAAATTAAAGCAATTAAATTAGAACCACAAGAACCTTTTACATGGGCAAGTGGATGGAAATCCCCAATTTATTGTGATAACAGGATAATTTTGTCCTACCCCCCAATAAGAAATTTTGTCAGGGAGAATTTTGCCCGGCAAATTGAGGAATTATATGGCAAGCCGGACGTAATCGCAGGAGTAGCTACAGGCGCAATTGGAATAGGTATGCTGGTAGCAGAATACATGAACCTCCCGTTTATATACGTTCGCCCGGAAGCAAAAGGCCACGGCAGGAAAAATCAAATTGAAGGCCACCTGGAAAGTGGTCAAACCGTAGTAGTAATTGAAGATTTGATAAGTACCGGAAACAGCAGTTTAAACGCGATTAAAGCGCTGCAGGAAGCCAATGTCACCATCAAAGGCCTTCTGGCTATTTTTTCCTACGGATTTAAGATTTCCGAAGATAATTTTAAGAAAGCCAACATTGATCTGCATACCCTTAGCGGTTACGATCACCTAATAGATACCGCAGTAAAATCAAATTATATTAACGCATCTGAAGCCGAAACTTTAAAATCCTGGCGAAAAGATCCAAGTAACTGGAAACCATAAAATGAATTTAGAAAGCCCAAAAGTAACCGTAAAAAAGAATCAAAAAGAAATGTATAATTTTCTGACACAGGTAGAAAATTATAAGCAATTGATGCCGGAGAGCATGGAAAAATTCGAGATAACTGCTCCCGATTCCTTTTTGTTTGCCCTAAAAGGAATGCCCCAGATAGAACTAAAAATTCAGGAAATCCATGAACCGGACCTGGTAGTTCTAGGTTCTACTTCTGAAAAATTTAATTTTACGCTGAACGCTAATATTGAAGCTTCCAGTGACGATAGCAGTGATGTGCAACTGCTGTTTGATGGTAAATTCAATGCTATGATGGCAATGATGGTTAAAAGCCCGTTAAAAAAATTCATCACCACTTTAAGTGAAAATATAGCCAAGGTTTAAAAAAGCAATTTTAACTCTTTCAAATCAAAGGTATTAATAATATCATCTTCCACCTGTACTTTTAAAAGACCGGTGGGAGTTATTCCTTTGATAATCCCGGTAAGCAAATTGCCATCGGGCAACTCGAAAGTAGAAGCCTTGTTTTTGCGAAATAACTCTTTTTCATACCTGGACAGAATTTCGGTGCCTGGAGTTTTATTCAAACTATTCAAGAATTTTTCAAGGTGCTCTAAAATACGGTCCAGAACAGTTTCTGTATCAAAATCACGTTGAGACAATAATTTTAGAGAAGCTGCTTTTGGTAAACCCGGAAAAACAAGTTGGTTCACATTAAGGCCCACTCCAATGATGGTAGTTCCAATTTTACCGCTATTCAGGATGTTTTCAATTAGGATTCCACCAATTTTAAAATTTGCTGCCATAATGTCGTTAGGCCATTTCAGCGTCAAATTGTTAATTTTTAATTCATTTAAAGCATCTAATAAGGCCAGGCCTACTCCTGCGCTCAACACGAATTGGGATTGAACGGAAACCCCCGGATTTGGATAAATAACGCTGAAAGTGAGGTTTTCACCAGCATTGGAAAGCCAACTCGCCCCTCTTTGTCCCCTTCCGGAAATTTGATCAAATGCCTGAATACAGGTTGGAGATAAATTTTTCTTGGATTGACACCATTCCCTGGCAAATGAATTGGTAGAAGCGGTGGCACTAACTTTGATAATAAGCATATATTAAAAGTACTAAATAAAGGCGTTAATTGTTATGTTAACGGATGCTGAAAAGACTAAAAAGTAATAACTTTGCACAAAGAAATAAATTTAATGGCTAATAAAGAAACGAACAACGATCAACTTATATCTCATATTATTAAAGGAATTGAAGAAGTTAAGGGAAATAACATTGATATTCTTGACTTAAGGAAAATTGAAAACACGGTTTGTGATTATTTTATAATCTGTAATGGTAATTCTAATACACAGGTAAATGCCATTGTAGGTTCTATACAAAAGATTGTTAGCAAATCACTTAAAGATAAGCCCTGGCACATTGAAGGCAACGAAAATGCCGAATGGGTTTTGATGGATTATGTTACCGTTGTAGTCCATGTATTTCAAAAACACATTAGAGAGTATTATGACATTGAAGGCTTATGGGGTGACGCCGTAACCACTTCAATTGACACAAATTATTAAAATTAATTAAGCAAGAATGGCAAATAAGACACCAAATAAAAAATTAGAACCTAAAAAACCAAAATTTAGTGCATACTGGATATATGGAGCTATAATCGTAGTATTTTTAGGAATTAATTTCTTTGGCGGAGGAGGATTCAATGAACCGGCTAAAACAAATCCCGCAGAATTTGAAACTTACCTTAAGAACGGCGATGTTGACAAGGTAGTAATCGTCAACCGAAATCAAGCGCAGGTATTTTTAACCGAAGAGGCTAAAGCGAAGGATGTTCACAAGAAATCCAAAGACAGCGAACTTTTTGCTTCGGGTGAAACCCCTACATACACTTTTGAATTTGGGGATCTTCAGAATTTTGAAAATAAAATTCAAGATATAAAAACCGAATACAATTTAAGCACTATTGTCACTTACAGCACTCAATCCAATGTGTGGGGGGATATTCTTCTCACTCTTCTTCCCTTCATTTTAATTATAGGTATCTGGATATTTATAATGCGTAAAATGAGCGCCGGAGGTGGTGGAGGTCCAGGAAGCCAGATTTTTAATATCGGAAAGTCAAAAGCAAAATTATTTGACGAAAATACCGATGTTAAAACCACTTTTAAAGATGTTGCCGGAATGGAAGGTGCCAAGGAAGAAATTCAGGAAATTGTCGACTTTCTAAAAACACCGGAAAAATACACGGCTTTAGGGGGACAAATCCCTAAAGGCGCTTTATTGGTAGGACTTCCGGGAACAGGTAAAACCTTATTGGCTAAGGCAGTTGCGGGAGAAGCAAAAGTTCCTTTCTTTTCGCTTTCCGGATCAGACTTTGTTGAGATGTTTGTAGGAGTGGGAGCTTCAAGAGTTCGTGACCTGTTTAAACAAGCTAAAGAAAAATCACCTTCCATCATTTTTATTGATGAAATAGATGCAATTGGTCGTGCCAGGGGAAAAAGCAATATGTCCGGATCCAATGATGAACGGGAGAATACCTTAAACCAGTTGCTCACCGAAATGGACGGCTTTGGCACCAATTCCAATGTAATTGTTCTTGCCGCTACAAACCGGGCAGATGTCCTGGATAAGGCACTGATGCGCGCCGGACGTTTTGACCGTCAGATATTCGTCGATCTTCCAGATGTCAGGGAGCGAAAAGAAATATTTGAAGTACACCTTCGCCCACTTACAAAAATAGCCGAAGAGTTGGATGTTGAATTTCTCGCCAAACAGACCCCCGGATTTTCCGGTGCCGATATTGCCAATGTTTGTAACGAGGCAGCATTAATTGCTGCTCGTAACGGACATACTGCAGTTGAAAAACAGGATTTTCTGGATGCAGTAGACAGGATTGTAGGCGGTCTGGAAAAGAAAAACAAGATTGTTACTCCCGCTGATAAAAAGGCTATCGCCTTTCACGAAGCAGGACATGCTACTGCGAGCTGGATGCTGGAACACGCTGCTCCCCTGGTAAAAGTTACTATTGTTCCCCGTGGACAATCCCTGGGTGCCGCCTGGTATTTGCCAGAAGAAAGACTTATAGTCCATCCTGAACAGATGTTGGATGAAATGTGTGCCGCATTGGGTGGCAGGGCTGCAGAAAAGGTGATCTTCAACAAAATTTCCACTGGTGCTTTAAGTGATTTGGAAAAAGTAACCAAACAGGCAAGAGCTATGGTTACCATATATGGCCTGAATGATAAGGTTGGTAATTTGACCTTTTATGATTCTTCAGGACAAAATGAATATAATTTCACCAAGCCTTATAGTGAAAAGACTGCCGAACTTATAGACAAGGAGATTTCAAATTTAATTGAATCCCAATATAAAAGAGCAATAGAACTCCTGGAAGTCAACAAAGATAAGTTAACTCAATTAGCAGAAATTCTTTTGGAAAAAGAAGTAATCTTCAAAGACGATCTGCAGAAAATCTTTGGCGACCGTCCTTTTGATAAAAAAGAAGAGGATATTCCATTAATCACAAAAAAGAATATTGGCACTTCAACTTCTTCTGAAAAGAAAGAGGATAGTAAAGGAACTGAAGGTTCTTCTCCTAAAAAAGGAGCACCCAATACTTCCGGAAACATTGAGGACAGTGAAATAACCGAAGATACTTCGGTTAATAAATAAGTTAATAATTTATTGGAAAAAATCTTAATTTGACCTAGTGTTAAATTAAGATTTTTTACCTTTGGTTTAATCCGTGTTATATAACCCCCTAAAACTCATTATGAGTCTATTTAGAAATTTTCTAAACCCTAAATCTAAATCAGACAAGAATCAGGACATCCCCGATAAGGCTGACCGTAGCAAATATATGCCAGATGTTAATCTGCCTACCGATGAGCGATTTATGCTCAATTTCAAAAACAATGGTGGGAAATTTTTATATTGTGAGAATGAGACGGAAATATTTAATGCCTTTGATAACATTCTACTTGAAAATGATTGGTACGAAAAACCCACCTGTTGTTTAGATCCAAATATTCAAAGCAAATTTAATCAGTTTAACCTGGAATTTAATAAATCTGGAGATTCATCATTCTTTCTTTCGACCTGTGAGTTTTTAATTGCGAACGATGGCTCGATTTTAATTTCATCCAATCAGATTAAAGAAAAAAAATTAAACGAATTGCCTTCCAATTTTGTCATAGTAGCTTCTACGAGCCAAATGGTGGAAACCATTGGAGAAGGCCTCAGGGGAATTAAATTTAACAACAAAGAACGGATCCCATCTAATATCACCACAATCAAAAGTTTTGAAACCAAGAAAGAAGGTGATTTTATGAGTTACGGAAGTAGCACAAAAAACCTATATTTGCTACTTCTGGAAGATTTATAAAATATGAGGGAATCTATTATTAGGGCAATATCAGGATTGTTGTATATCTCCAT
>Ga0314774_1001007_pt1 | contig 19557 bp, 15 predicted proteins | sample MetaGCBIA2018_FD_204515 | JGI IMG/M metagenome (GOLD analysis project Ga0314774, IMG submission 204515) | Cryopeg brine microbial communities from Beaufort Sea near Barrow, Alaska, United States - CBIA 2018 | ecosystem: Environmental > Aquatic > Marine > Coastal | place: USA: Alaska | collected...
TGGGGATTGCGGTCCGCGCAGGGGGCGTCGAATTCATCCCGCCGCGCACCATCGACCCCACCGGCCGTCCGAGACCAGGCGGACTCGCCGCCATCACGATCGACTGCACCGACGACGCCGATCCACCACTCGTCCACCCCCGGGAGAACTCTGCCCGGACCGATGCCACCGCGGTCCGAAAGGCGGCCTAATCCGGCCACCCGCCGCACCAAGTGACCCCGGCGCGCGCCCCAGCACCGCTGGGGACACTGAGTCGAAACTAGACGAGCGCCTGGGGCGGAGCCATGGTGGGGTTGACCACGTTCGCGCCGCACAGCACCACGCCGATGCGCGAGCCCGGTTCGGGCACCCAGCGGCCCGTCATGAGTGCGGCGAAGGGGGCGGCAACGCCGGGCTCCACGACCACGCGCAGCAGGCGCCACAGGCGCGACTGGGCCTCCAGCACCTCCTCGTCGGTCACCACGGCCGACGCCACGCCAGCCGCGCTGAGGGCGGCCCACGGCACGCGTCCGATCTGCGCGCCAAGGTGGTCGGCGGCCACTCCTGAGATGGGCACGGAGGTGGGCTCGCCAGCCTCGATCGACGCGGCGTAGGAGGCGGTGCCCACCGTCTCGCAGCCCACAATCGTCATGCGGTCTCCACACCACGCGGCGGCCCCGCCCGCAAGCCCGCCGCCACCGACGGCGACGAGCATCGCGTCGAGGGGTCGGCCGTCGGCGCCCACGCCGTCAGCCTCGAATTCGCGCGCCACGGTGGCGGCCCCGGCCATGACCACCGGGTCGTCGTACGCCTCGATCGTGGTCGCATGGTTCTCGGAAAGGTAGGCGTAGGACGCCTCCCGTGCCTCCGGGTAGGTGGTCCCCACCAGGTGCACGTGGGCGTCCAACTGGATGAGCCGCTCGACCTTGGCGGGGTTCGCGGTGGCGGGCACAAAGATGTGGGCCTCGTGGCCGAATCGCTGCGCCGCGTATGCGACGGCTGCCCCGTGGTTCCCGCCAGACGCGGCCACGATGCCGGTGTCAGCGATCGGCTGCGTAGCGACGTAGTGCACCGCCCCGCGCGCCTTGAACGCCCCGGTAACCTGCAGGTACTCGAGCTTGAACACCAGCGTCGCGTCGATGCCCAGAGTGTCACCCGGAATCTCGATCACCGGCGTGTGGCGGATGTGCGGCGCGATGGCTGCCGCGGCGGCATCGATCTGGGCGCGGGTCGGTACGTAGACGTCATTCACCGTCCTAGTGTCTCGCGTCGGTGGCTCGTGGTGCGTGAACGATTACGGGAGCGGTCGCGCGACTCGAGGCGCTCGGTCAGGGGCACGCCGAACTGAGGGTGCTAGATCCGTTGCGGTCGTGACCGCAGTTCGCTAGCGTCTGGCCATGGGTGGGTTCGCGGTGCTGGATGTAGAGACGACGGGGCTACACCCGGGTTATCACCACCGCGTCACTGAGATTGCGGTCGTACTGCTCGATGAAGAGATGCGCGTCGTCGGCCGCTACGAGTCCCTTGTGAACCCAGAACGGGACATGGGTGCTCAGGAGATACACGCTATTGCTGCGCGCGATGCGCGCCTAGCGCCGAAGTTCGAGGCGATTGCGGGTGATGTTCGGGCGATTCTCGCTGGCCGCGTGTTGGTCGCACACAACGTCCTGTTTGATTTGACATTTCTGGACGCGGAGTTTGAGCGCGCAGGCTTCCCTTTGCCTCGACTATGGGAAGCGTCCTTGTGCACGATGCTGCTATCCGACTACTACCTCGATGGGCATGTTCGGACGCTCGGTGGGTGCTGCGAGGCGGTGGGCCTCGACTACCAAGATGCGCATCGTGCGGCCGCAGACGCGGACGCCGCTGCTCGACTTCTGGCGATCTACTATGACGCCGAGCCTGACGCGGAGTGGTGGCCCACGGCACTCAGGGAGGCCGACCGTGCACGGTGGCCAGAGATCGCCCAGCGAGGAACGCCTGCGGTTGTGCGAGGCGTTGGATCCGACGGCGTGGACGCCATGGAGAAGCTCATTCAGCGTCTTGAGAGGTTTGTGGAGCCGCCGTACTCACCGCAGTACTTCGCGCTGCTTGATCGTGTGCTCGCTGACGGCAAGTTGACCCTGACGGAGAGGCGTGAGCTCGAGACGTTCTCCTCGAACCACGGTTTGACTCGTGAGGAAGTCGGAGGTCTCAATCGTTCGTATATGGCGGCTGTCGTTCGTGCGTTCACTGAAGATCAGTACCTGACGCAATACGAGCGAGCACGCATCATTCAGTTTTCAGAGTTGCTGCAACTCCCACAAGAGGACGGTCTTGCTCTTCTGGAATTGGCCACACGGCAAGCGTTCGCCGTCGAGACGGCAGTGTTGCTCAGGCCCGGTGACGAAATCGTTCTGACTGGCCTGTCCGATGAGCAGAAGGCTGACCTAGACCGAGTTGCGGCGGAACTCGGACTCAGAGTTCATCCACGGGTGACCCGAGCAACTCGACTAGTTGTCGCTTTGGATCGGGACTCCGCCTCAGGCAAGGCATCACGTGCCAGAATCACGGGGATTCCAGTGGTTGATACCGACGACTTCATGCTGTCAGTGGCGCGACTGCGCCCACTCCGGGCACTGGAGTGAGCCTCATTTGCTGCAACAGCCAGACGGAGAACGTCAACCCAGGGATACAGCCCTGTGAGGACGCGGCTCTCCTTCACGGGGCGACTCTCTCGCGATGCCCGTACATGCGGATTGATCGAGTTTGTTTCGAGAGTCCCCCCGCACTGGACTCGCGTGGACCTGTCGCCACTGTGTGTCACCGAGTCGTGATGAGATATGTGCGTGACTGATCAACGTGCGCGCCACCAGGACCTCGCTCAATTGATTGAGGCGCATCGTCACGCCTACTTTGATCTTGACTCGCCCACGGCATCCGATGCCGAGTATGACCGCCTCTTTGTTGAAATTAGAGATCTTGAGGCCGCCAACCCCGACCTTGTGTCGCCCGAGAGTCCTACCCAGTCCGTTGGAGGTGCGACGCGCCGCGGACTCGACACATACCGTCACCGCGAACCCATGATGAGCCTCGACAATGCCTTCTCGATCGCAGCCGTCCAGGCGTGGCTACGACGTGTTCAAGGTGAAGCCGGAGCGCAGGATGTAGTTTGTGAACCCAAGATTGATGGAGTTTCGATCGCGCTTACATACGAAAAGGGATCGCTGGTGCGAGGCGTCACACGGGGAGACGGCACAACGGGCGAGGTGGTAACACACAACGTGCGGGCGATATCGGGAGTGCCGGAACGTCTCCTTGGGTCTAGGCCCCCCGACGTCATCGAAATCCGGGGCGAGGTCTACATCCCAATCGCAGAATTTGGGCCACTCAACGAGAGACTGCGCGCCGCACATGATGAAGACATGCGCGGCAGCCGGTCCAGCCGAGTCTTCGTGCCCTTGGCAAACCCTCGCAACGCTGCGGCCGGAGCGTTGCGTCGAAAGCCTGCAAAGCCAGGTGACAAAAAAAAGGCGGTCGACATGGTCGTGAGGCCGCTCTCGTTGACCACGTATGGACTCGGATTTCTTGACTGGGGTTCCGTCGACTCGGATGCGAGAGTCGAAACGCAGTCGGGGATTTACGACTTGCTCTCGTCTTGGGGAATGCCGGTTTCGGAACACGCGCGTGTCGTCACGAGTGTCGCCGAGATGGAGACATATCTCGAGGATCTCAAGGAACGGCGCCACTCACTGGCAAGCCAAATCGACGGTGCTGTTCTCAAGGTCGATGACCGGGCGCTTCAACGGCAACTTGGTTCGACAAGTCGCGCCCCGCGGTGGGCTGTCGCTTTCAAGTTTCCTCCCGAAGAGGTCCACACCCGGCTCTTGTCCATCGAGGTAGGCGTGGGCCGTACCGGACGCGCGACACCATACGCGGTGATGGAGCCTGTACTTCTCGACGGCAGCACTGTGCGTCAAGCCACCCTGCACAACCAGGATGTGGTGAAGGTGAAGGGAGTGCGCATCGGCGATGTCGTCGTCCTCCGCAAAGCGGGCGACGTGATCCCCGAGGTTGTGGGTCCCGTCCGAGCCCTCTCCGACGACGGTTACCCCCGTGAAGACTTCGTCATGCCGCTCAACTGTCCCGAATGCCGGACCCCCCTGCGGCCGATGAAGAAGGGCGACTCCGACTTGAGGTGTCCCAATGCGCGCTCATGCCCTGCGCAGGTGCGCGGCAGGGTAGAGCACATTGGCTCGCGGGGAGGCTTGGACATCAAGGCTCTTGGTGAGGTTACCGCTGCGGCCCTGGCGCAGCCCCTCAGGCCCGCGCAACCACCCCTGATTACCGAGGCAGGCCTTTTCGACCTGACCATGGAGGATCTGGTGCCAATCGAGGTGGTCGTGCGCGATGCCGACACCGGTCTACCCAAGACGGACAACGACGGCGAGGCGACCATTCGATCGCCATTCCGTCGGATGGAGACAGGTTATCCACCGGAAGCCGAGGGCCTGACGGCAGCAGAGAGGCGGGCGCGCGGAATCACCAAGTCCCACATTCACGAGGTTCCATCGGATCAGGCAACCACGCTGCTTGACGAGCTCAAACGCGCCAAGACCAAGGAGTTCTGGCGTGTCTTGGTTTCGCTCAATATCCGTCACGTCGGCCCGATCGTCAGCCGCGCGCTCGCGACGGCGTTCGGATCGATGGATGCCATCCGTGCGGCAAGCGAGGACGAGCTCGCGGCTGTCGAGGGTGTCGGCCCGATCATCGCCCAGTCGGTCCGCGAGTGGTTCGCGGTGGAGTGGCACGAACGCATCGTGACCGCGTGGGCCGCTGCAGGCGTCCGCATGGCCGACGACCGCGACGACTCGATCGAACAGACGCTCGCGGGTCTCACGATCGTCGCCACCGGCTCCCTGGAAAACTTCACGCGCGACGGCGTCAAGGAAGTGATCATCTCCCGCGGCGGCAAGGCTGCATCGTCCGTCTCCAAGGCCACCGACTACGTGGTGGTGGGAGCCAACGCCGGGTCCAAGGCGGCCAAGGCGGAGTCGCTGGGAGTGCCGACGCTCACCGAGGCCCAATTCGAGGCGCTTATCGCGGAAGGCAGCGGTCTCGAATAGCGCGCCGCCGCAAACAGCACCTACATTGGTGCCACTGACATACGAGTGCCGACCCCGCGGCACTCGTTGACTCCTGGAAGGGCAGCCGATGACCCAGACCGTGCACATCGTGGAGCCGACGGACACTGGCCGGCTCCAGGAGATCGGCGAACTCACCGCCCTGGCCTACCTGGCCGATGGCCTGATCGACAACGCCCATCCCTACATCCCCCAACTGCGGAACGCGGCGGCGCGCGCGGAGCATGCGGTGCTGCTGGCCATGCTTGACGGCGAGCGCGGCGAAGGCAAGGTCGTTGGAACGTTGACCCTCGTGCCGCCCGGCTCTCACTTCGCGGAGTTGGCCAACGAAGACGAGTTCGAGCTACGCATGCTGGCCGTGTCGCCGCTGGAACGGGGGCGGGGCATCGGCAAGGAGCTGACCCTGGCCGCGATGGACATGGCTCTCGAGCGGGGCGCTACCCGCGTCGTGCTTTCCACGATGGAGACGATGCGTGTCGCACACCGTCTGTACGAGCGGCTGGGCTTCAAGCGTCGCCCGGATCTGGACTGGATCGTCGTTGACAATCCAGACGGCACCATCTCAAGGGTGAACCTCGCGGAGCTCCCCGAGGGCGTCCCGCAGGGTGTCCGGCTGCTGGGCTATTCGTGGGAGCCCGCCCAGTAGACTCGGGGCCATGTCCACCCTTAGCCGCGCCGACGTCGCGCGACTGGCCGCACTCGCGCGCATCGACATGGATGACGACGACCTCGACCGACTTTCCGGTCAGATCGCCGCCATTGTCGATGCCGTCGCGCTCGTGTCCGAAGTCGCCGGTCAAGACGTCCCAGCCACCTCCCACCCCATTCCGATGAGCAACGTGCACCGCGTCGACGAGGTGAGGCCATCCTTGGCCCCCGCCGACGCGCTCGCCGCCGCGCCGGAAGCCGAAGACGGGCGCTTCCGCGTCCCACGCATTTTGGGGGAGGAAGCATGACCGACTGGACCCGCGCTTCGGCGCTTGAGATGTCCGACGCCCTCCGCGCCGGAACCATCACCTCGGTGGAACTCGTGCAGGCCCACCTGGATCGCATCGCTGCCGTTGATGGCGCCATCCACGCATTCCTGCACATCGACGCGGACGGGGCGCTCGCCACGGCGGCCGCCGTTGACGCCGACCGTGCAGCAGGCGTCGACCTCCCGCTGCTCGCGGGTGTGCCGATCGCCATCAAGGACATTGTGGTCACCAAGGGCCTGCCCACCACGGCGGGATCCAAGATCCTCGAGGGCTGGATTCCCCCGTACGACGCCACGGTGACGACCAAGGTGCGCCAGGCGCGCATGCCGATCCTTGGCAAGACCAACATGGACGAATTCGCCATGGGCTCCTCGACCGAGCACTCCGGCTACGGCCCCACCCACAACCCGTGGGACCTCGACCGCATCCCCGGCGGCTCGGGTGGAGGCTCAGCGGCTTCCCTCGCCGCCTGGGAGGCACCGCTCGCCATCGGCTCTGACACGGGCGGCTCGATTCGCCAGCCCGCCTCCGTCACCGGCACCGTGGGCGTGAAGCCCACGTACGGCGGCGTGAGCCGCTACGGCGCCATCGCCCTGGCATCGTCCCTGGACCAGTTGGGCCCGTGCGCGCGCTCGGTCGCCGACGCCGCGGCACTGCACGAGATCATGGGCGGGCACGACGTCATGGACGCCACGAGCCTCGACGAGCCCGTCCCGTCCTGCCTGGACGCCGCCCGCGACGGCGCGACCAACGGCCTCAAGGGCGTGCGCATCGGCGTGGTGAAGGAGCTGGGCGGCGAGGGCTACCAAGCCGGCGTCAAGCAGCGCTTCGAGGAGGCCCTGGATCATCTGCGCGCCGCCGGCGCCGAGATCGTCGAGGTGAGCTGCCCGTCGTTCAAGTACGCGCTGGGTGCCTACTACCTGATCCTGCCTGCCGAGGCGTCGAGCAACCTCGCGAAGTTCGACTCCGTCCGCTTTGGCCTCCGGGTCGAGCGCGACACGATCGAGAAGACCATGGGCGCGACGCGCGCCGAGGGCTTCGGCGACGAGGTCAAGCGCCGCATCATCCTGGGCACGTACGCGCTCTCCGCGGGCTACTACGACGCCTACTACGGCTCGGCCCAGAAGGTCAGGACGCTCATTCAGCGCGACTTCGCCGCGGCGTTTGAGAAGGCCGACGTGCTGGTGTCGCCGACGACGCCCACCACGCCGTTCAAGATCGGCGAGCGCATCGACGACCCGCTGGCCATGTACCTCAACGACGTCGCCACGATCCCCGCGAACCTTGCGGGCATCCCCGGCATGTCGCTGCCCTCGGGCGTGGCGCCGGAGGACGGACTGCCTGCGGGCTTCCAGATTCTGGCCCCCGCGCACGAGGACGCGAGGCTGTACCGCATCGGCGCGGCCCTAGAGAAGGCGCTTGCCGCCGAGTGGGGCGGCTCCTTGGCCTCCACGGCCCCCGAATTGGAGGTGACGCGATGAGCGCGGCCACGCACCTTGTCGGCTACGACGACGCCATGGCGGCCTTTGACCCGGTGTTCGGCATCGAGGTCCACGTCGAGCTCAACACCAAGACCAAGATGTTCTGCGGTTGTGAGAACACCTTTGGCAGCGAGCCCAACACCCAGGTGTGCCCCGTATGCCTGGGTCTACCAGGTTCGATGCCCGTCACGAACGAGAAGGCCGTCGAGTCGGCCATCCGCCTAGGGCTCTCGCTCGGCTGCTCGATTCGCGAGTCGAGCCGCTTTGCGCGCAAGAACTACTTCTACCCCGACCTGGCCAAGGCCTATCAGATCAGCCAGTACGACGAGCCCACCAGCTACGAGGGTGAGCTCGAGGTGGTGCTGGACGACGGCACCGTGGTGATGATCGGGATCGAGCGCGCCCACATGGAAGAGGACGCCGGCAAGAACACCCACGTGGGTGGTACCGGCGGCATCCAGGGGGCGTCCCACTCGCTCGTCGACTACAACCGCGGCGGCGTGCCTTTGGTGGAGATCGTCACCAAGCCCATCGAGGGCATGGGGGAGCGCACCGCCGAGGTGGCGCGCGCCTACGTTGCGACCATCCGCGACATCGTGCGCGCGTTGGGCATTTCCGATGGGCGCATGGAGCAGGGTCGCCTGCGCGCCGACGTCAACCTGTCGCTACGGGCCAAGGCGAAGCCGGGCGAGGACCAGAGCGCGATCGAGTTCGGCAAGCGCTCCGAGACCAAGAACGTCAACTCCCTGCGCGCCGTCGAGCGCTCGATTCACTACGAAGCGGGCCGTCAGGCCGCGTTGCTGCTCGCGGGCGAGCCCGTGGTGCAGGAGACGCGACACTGGCACGAGGACACCTCCTCGACCACGCCGGGCCGCTCGAAGGAGGAGGCGGAGGACTACCGCTACTTCCCGGAGCCCGACCTCCTGCCCGTCGAGCCATCGCGTGAGTGGGTGGAGGAGCTGCGGAAGACCATCCCCGAGCACCCCGCCAAGATGCGCGCCCGGCTCCAGGCCGACTGGGGATTCGCGGACTTGGAAATGCGCGACGTTGTTGCGGCCGATGCCCTCGACTTCATCGCCGACACGGTCGCCGCGGGCACGACGCCTCAGGCCGCCCGCAAGTGGTGGATGGGCGAGCTGGCACGCGTCGCCAACGAGCAGGACGTGGTGCTTCCGGAGCTTCCGGTGACGCCCGCCCAGATCGCGCAACTCCAGGGACTCGTGGACGAGGGCAGAATCAACGACAAGCTTGCGCGCCAGGTGCTTGAAGGCGTGCTGGCTGGCGAGGGCTCGCCTGCCGAGGTCGTCGCGTCGCGTGGACTCGAGGTCGTCTCGGACGACTCCGCCCTCGAGGCCGCCGTCGACGAGGCGCTGGCCTCTCAGCCTGAGGTGCTCGACAAGATCCGTGAGGGTAAGATCCAGGCGGCTGGTGCCATTGTTGGCGCCGTCATGAAGGCCACCAAGGGCCAGGCCGATGCCGGCCGAGTCCGCGAGATCATCCTGGCAAGGGCCGGCGTCGAGGGCTAATGCCGCTGTCCGCCACGCCGCTGAGGGCCGCCTCGGGCGAGGGGCTGGTGTGTGCTCTGACGTTTGATGATGGCCCGAACGGCAAGGACACGGCCGCGCTTTTGGACTTCCTGTCCGAACGCGCGATTCGGGCCGTGTTCGCGGTCATCGGCGAGCAGATCCAGGCTCCCGGCGGCGCCGAGCTGCTGCGCCGCACCGTCGCCGAAGGCCACGTGCTGTGCAACCACTCGACGTCGTTCGCGGACATGTGTGAGTGGGAGGCCGATGCCGTGCGCGCCAACATGGAGCGCAACCTGGAGATCATTCGAGACGCGCTGGGCAACCCAGATATGCCAGTACCGTTCTGGCGTGCGCCCAACGGGGGCTGGGGCGTGACCGCCCAGGTCGCGGTCGAACTCGGCATGCAACCGCTCGACGTGGTCAACTCGATCGAGGATTGGATCGACCAGGATGAGGACGTGCTCACCGCCCGCCTACGTGACGTGATGACCCCAGGCGAGCTAGTTCTGGTGCACGACGGCGGGGGAGACCGGGCGGGCTCGGTCGCTGCGATCAAGACCGTGGTTGACGAGCGACTCTCACAGGGGTGGTCCTTCACCTTGCCCGAGGCCGACCTCTGATCGAACGGGGCGAACTACAGCGCGTCGCGCTCGAAGGACGCGGGGTCGCGTAGCAGCGGCAGGAACGCGAGTTCGGCGGCACCCACCAGGTGCACGCGACCGCCAAGTTGGGCCCGCTCGATGCGGGTGCCCGCCGAAATCTGGGCGAACGAGTCTTTGGCGACGGCGGCATCGAGCAGGGCTGGCGCCGTCGCATACAGGGACCCCAAAAATCCCGCCAACACCACGAGTTCCGGATTGAAGATCGAGACGATGTTGCCAATGGTGCCCGCGAGCACGCCCAACTGACGCTGGATCTCCACGCGAATGGTGGGATCGGCGCCTGCCCTTGCCAGCTCGTCGTCCAGGTCGACCAGGTCGACGCTGTCGCGACCCAACGCCACCAGCAGTCTCGCGAGGCTCACCTCGGTCTCGAGGCAACCGCGGCGCCCACAGTGGCACTGGTCGCGGCCGCCGGCGACAACAGTGTGTCCCAACTCTCCGCCGAAGCCAGTGTGTCCCCTCAACGTGATGCCGTCGACAACGGCGCCGCCGCCGATACCTGAGGGTGAGCCGTTGATGTAGACGACGTCTTTCACTCCGCGGCCCGCGCCGAAGACCGATTCCGCGATGGTGGCGACCCTGGCATCGTTGCGGATGACGACTGGAACGCCGAGCGTCTCAGCCAAGAGGTCGCCGAGCGGGACGTCTGTCCAGTCGAGGTGGGGAGCGCGGACCACAAAGGAATCCTCGGACCGCACCAGGCCAGGCACGGCAACGCCGGCTCCCAGGACGACGTTGTCGGGGCCCATTTCGTCGCGCAGGGCGCGGAAGGTGTGGGCGACGACCTCGACGGTCTCCGCGACTGTGGGTTGGTGCTTCCACTCGTGTCGCACACGATGGTGAAGGGTCCCGCCCAACCCGACGAGGCCGATCGTGACGGCGTCGAGGTCCGGGTTGACGGCGAGCACCGAGACGTCGGTGCGGGGGTAGACGTGGGGACTCGGGCGTCCGCGCGCGGCGTGCTCCGCGGGAGCCACTTCGCGCACCAAACCCAGGTCTCCGAGCTCGGCGACCAGGACGCCAACTGTGGAGCGATTGAGGCCGGTTTGGCGCGTCAGTTCAGCTCGAGACATCCCCGGATGGTGATGCACAGCGGTAAGGATCGTCGACAGGTTGTGGCGCCGCGTCGCGTCGACGCGGCTACCACGACCTGCCGAAAGGGTGCGCGACATCCGCGAAGGCGGTGCGTCCGAGTCCCCTTTGAGGTCGGTTACGGTGACGATGTCAGGTCTCCAGATTGCTTAAGCGGAGCCCGAGCGGCGACGGTTCATGACGTCGAACGCCACGGCTGCGAGCAACACCAGGCCCTTGATGACCTGCTGCCATGCGGAGCCGACGCCCATGATGGACAGGCCCTGGTTCAGCACGCCCATGATGAGCGCGCCGATCACTGCACCCGAGATCTTGCCGACACCACCCGACACAGCCGCGCCACCGATGAAGACGGCGGCGATCGCGTCCAACTCGTAGAAAGTGCCCGCAGCGGACTGGGCTGCACCCGCGCGAGACGTCGTCACGATGGCGGCGGCCGCCGCGAGCGTGCCGATGTTGACGAAGATGAAGAAGTCAACCCACTTGGTCTTCACGCCTGACATCATGGCGGCGAAGCGGTTGCCACCCATGGCGTAGACGTGGCGTCCGAAGACCGTGCGGTTGAGCACAAACGTGTAGGCCAGCACGAGGACGCCGAGCAGGATCAACACGTACGGGGTGCCGTTGTGCTTGGCCAGCAGGTACGCGAAGTACAGCATCGCAGCGGAGATGAGCACGCTCTTGCCGAGGAAGACGCCGGTCACCTCCATGGGCAGATCGCGTGCCTTGAGCTTTGCACGCGCCGCAAATTGCGACACCACATAGCCGACGGCACCGAACACGCCGATGAGCATGGTGAAGACGTCGAGACCTTGAGTGACGCCCAGCCATTGGGGCACCCAACGCCCACCAATCGCAACGTAACTGTCCGGGAGCCCTCCGATCGTTCCGCCCGTGAGGAAGACGATCGCGAGCCCTCGGAACACGAGCATGCCCGCTAGTGTCACGATGAACGCCGGGACTCTGATGAACGCCACCCAGAAGCCCTGCCACGCGCCGACCACCGCACCAGCCAAGAGTGATATGAGGATGGACGCCCAGACGGGCAGTCCCCAGTCCCGGATGGCAATCGCTGAGATGGCACCGATCATGGCCACCAGCGAACCGACCGAAAGGTCGATGTGTCCGGCAATGATCACCATGACCATGCCGATGGCGATGATCACCACGTAGGCGTTCTGGCTGATGAGGTTGTTGAAGTTGGCGGGCAGTAGCAACTTGCCGTCCGTGAACCAGAATTGGAACAGTGCAACGATGACTACGAGCGCGCCGAGCAGGCCGTAGTCGCGTGCGTTGATACTCAGTGACGGCTTGCTCTCCGTCGTCTCTTTCTTCTTGGTCGACGCCTCGGACATCTCTAGTTCTCTCCCACCGTCATCAGTTGCATGAGCCGTTCTTGTGTTGCTTCTTCGCTAGGCACGTCCCCTGTGATGCGACCGTCGGAGATCGTGTAGATGCGATCTGAGATCCCCAAGAGTTCGGGAAGCTCAGACGAGATCACCACGATGGCCTTGCCTTCGGAAGCGAGCTTGTTGATGATTCCGTAGATCTCGTACTTAGCGCCCACGTCGACGCCTCGCGTGGGCTCGTCAAGGATCAGCACCTCGGGAGTGGTGTTTAACCACTTGGACAGCACCACCTTCTGCTGGTTGCCGCCAGACAGTGTGTCCACTTTTCGATTGACCGAGTCGGTCTTGATGTCAAGTGTCCGTCGGTACTCCTCGGCCACCTCGATCTCGTCGTGCAGATCGATGACTCCATATTTCGACACGTCGTGAAGGTTGGCACCTGTAATGTTGGCGGCGATCGTTCCGATGAGGTTGAGCCCGTACCGTTTGCGATCCTCGGTGACGTAGGCCACGCCGTTGGCGATCGCATCGTTCACCGAGCGCGTGGAGATCTCCTTGCCGTGCCGGAGCACCTTTCCGGAGATCTTGGTGCCGTATTGCCTGCCAAAGAGGCTCATGGCAAGTTCGGTGCGTCCTGCACCCATGAGGCCGGCAAAGCCGACCACCTCGCCGGCTCGCACATAGAAAGAGGCATCGTGCACGACCTGTCGGCCCGTGTCAACGGGGTGGTAGGCGTTCCAGTGTTCGACGCGGAAGACTTCCTCGCCGATATTGGGGGTGCGCGGCGGGAAGAGGTTGTCCAGAGTGCGTCCCACCATGGAACTGATCATGCGAGACTCCGAGTTGTCCTTGTCGGTCATCTTGAAGCCGTCTACCGTCTCCCCGTCACGGATCACTGTGATCGTGTCCGAGATCGCGCGGATCTCCGCAAGTTTGTGAGAAATAATGATGGACGTAATGCCTTCGTCCCGCAGTCCCCTGATGAGGTCGAGCAGGTGGGCAGAATCATCGTCGTTGAGCGCGGCTGTGGGCTCGTCGAGGATCAGGAGCTTGACGTCCTTCGACAGCGCTTTGGCGATCTCGACGAGCTGCTGCTTGCCGACGCCGAGGTGGAGGACCGGGGTCGTGGCCTTCTCTTTCAGACCGACCCGGTCGAGGAGCGTCCTGGCTTGCTCATTCGTCTCGTGCCAGTCGATCACGCCGCGCGAGGAGCGCTCATTGCCGAGAAAGAGGTTCTCCGCGACCGACAGGTAGGGGGACAGCGCCAACTCCTGGTGGATGATGACGATGCCGCTTTCTTCTGAGGCGTTGATCGAGTGGAAGACGGCTGGCTTGCCGTCGAACTCGATATGACCTTCGAAGTTGCCGTGGGGGTAGACGCCCGACAGCACCTTCATCAGCGTCGACTTGCCGGCGCCGTTCTCGCCGCAGATGCCGTGCACCTGACCGCGCTTCACATCAAGGGAGACTCCGTTGAGTGCGCGCACCCCGGAAAACTCCTTGACGATGTCCTTCATCCTCAAGATGACGTCAGTCACTTCAGTCCTTTCAGGTCTCGCGCCTTGGGGGGCGACCGCCGTAGCGATCGCCCCCCAGAGCCTTGGAGAGCTACTTACAGGCCGACATCCGAGGCCTTCAAGAAGCCGGAGTCGATCAGCTTGGACTGAACGGTGTCCTTGGTGACGACCTCAGGGGTGATGAGGTACGACGGGACGATGTGGTCGCCGTTGTCGTACGTCTCGGTGTCGTTCACCTCGGGGGTTTCGCCAGCAAGGATGGACTTGATCATCAGCTCGACGCGCTCGCCGAGAAGACGGGTGTCCTTCCAGACCGTCATGGACTGGTAGCCATCGAGTATCAGCCTCACAGAGGCCTTGTCGCCGTCCTGACCCGTGAGGATCGGGAAGTCAGCGTCCGTGTAGCCAGCGAGCTGAAGCGACTGCGAGATGCCCTGTGCGAGCGAGTCGTTGGGCGACAGAACGACGTCGACCTTCTTGCCACCGGCGTAGAACGAGCTCAGACGGTTGTCCATTTCGGACTGGGCGTCGTCGGAGCCCCAGCCCAGGATGCCAATGGACTGCCAGTCAGCCTTCGTCGCGGGATTAGTGCCCGACGGGTTCACGAGTTGTCCGCTGTCAATGTACTGGCTCAGGACGTCCCATGCACCGCCGAAGAAGTATCCGGCGTTGTTGTCGTCGGGGCTACCGGCGAAGGCCTCGAAGTTGTACGGACCATCGCCGTTGGCGAGGCCGAGCTGCTCTTCGATGAACTTACCCTGGAGCGTGCCCACCGAGTAATTGTCGAACGTAGCGTAGTAGTCCACGTTCGGGGAGCCCAGAATGAGGCGGTCGTATGCGATGACGGTGGCGCCAGCGTTGCCAGCCGTTTCGAGTACCGGACCCAGCGTGGTGCCGTCGATCGCCGCGATCACCAGGATGTTCGCGCCAGCGGCGACCATGTTCTGGATCTGCGAGATCTGCTGGTCGGTCTTGTTGTCGGCGTACTGCAGGTCGACGGTGCAGCCGTCGGCTTCCAGGCGGGCCTGCAGGCCCTCGCCGTCGTTGATCCAGCGCTCAAGCGAGCGCGTTGGCATCGCGATGCCGACGCTGCAGTCCTCGGTGGCCATTGCGGTGTCGCCGGTGGCGCTGGTGGTCGTGGTGGTGTCATCGCCCGATGAACATGCGGCGAGCGACAGCGCCATGGCGCCAATTCCCGCGACGAGCGCGAGCTTGTTCCTTCTCTTCATGCGCAGATTCCCTTCCTTGTGTGCCTATTGGCACTGTGCGGTTGCGCTAGCTCAGACCTGCGGAGGACCCGGAAGGGTTTCCCACGGGGCCGAACGAGTTGCTGATGCTGCTTTCCAAGGAAGGGGAAAGGATGAACGGGCTATGACTCAGTACAGGGGCGGAGCCCTTGTGTCTGAGGCCGTCGTCCATACCTCACTCCCTTGTCAGGCTTTGCATCGTTGGTGTCACACTAAGTTGACCCCGCAAACATATAACCGGTTTGGTGGGCAAACAAACCGCTATGGGCCGAGCGTTATAAGATCGTGACTAGTCTGTGACCTGGCAAACGGGCGGGAGGTGACCCGGTTCACGAGAACTGGCGGCGTGAAGTGTTGACAAGGCCGTACCCGCCAAATATGTTTGCACTGACAACTATTGATCGATGAAGATCGGAGCCCGAACCATGGCGCCCAACCCCACGCGCGAAGACAAGTTCACCTTTGGTCTGTGGACCATCGGCTGGAATGCCCAAGATCCTTTCGGCCCCGCCACCCGCGGGCCTGTCGACGCCATTACGGCCATCCACAAACTCTCCGAGCTCGGCGCTTACGGAATGACCTTCCACGACAACGACCTGTTCCCGTTCGGATGCTCTGACGCCGACCGCCGTGCAGCCATCGACGCCCTGAAGAAGGCCTGCGACGAGACCGGCATGGTCATCCCGATGATCACGACCAACACCTTCTCGCACCCGGTCTTCAAGGACGGCGGCGTCACCTCGAACGACCGCGACGTCCGTCGCTTCACCGTCCGCAAGATTCTGCGCAACATCGACCTGGCGGCTGAGCTCGGAGCCACGACGTTCGTGATGTGGGGCGGCCGCGAGGGCGCCGAATATGACTTCTCGAAGGACCTTCGCGTCGCGCTTCAGCGCTACCGCGAGGCTGCGAACCTGTTCGCTGAATACGTGATCGACCAGGGCTACGACATCAAGTTCGCGATCGAGCCCAAGCCGAACGAGCCTCGCGGCGACATTCTGCTGCCGACGGTGGGTCACGCGATGGCGTTTATCAACACGCTCGACCACCCCGAGATGGTGGGCCTCAACCCCGAGGTCGGCCACGAGCAGATGGCGGGACTCAACTTCACTGCGGGCATCGCTCAGGCGCTTGACCACGGCAAGTTGTTCCACATCGACCTCAACGGTCAGCGCGGCATCAAGTACGACCAGGACATGGTCTTCGGCCACGGTGACCTGTTCAACGCGTTCTCACTGGTCGACTTGCTCGAGAGCAACGGCCCCGATGGCAAGCCCGCCTACACGGGACCCCGTCACTTCGACTACAAGCCGTCTCGCACCGAGGACATCACGGGCGTGTGGGATTCGGCCGCGGCCAACATGCGCATGTACCTGCTTCTCAAGGAGCGCGCGAAGGCCTTCCGTGCGGACCCCGACGTCCTGGCAGCCATCGAAGAGACCAAGCAGAACGAGCTCGCGCAGACCACGCTGGGAGCCGACGAGACCGTCGCCGACCTGATGGCCAACACGAGCGTCTACGAGACCTTCGACGCCGATTCCTACTACGACGCCAAGGGCTTCGGCTTCGTTCGCCTGCAGCAGCTCGCAACCGAGCACCTCATGGGTGCGCGCGGCTAGTACGCGACCTACCGGCCCGCCGCTTGTGACAACACACTGGCGGCGGGTCGGCTTCACGTCACACCCCCATCTGATATTCAGGGAGACAGCAATGACGCTCGTTGCAGGAGTCGACTCCTCCACGCAAAGCTGCAAGGTGGTCGTGCGCGACCTCGAGACCGGGGATGTGGTCCGTGTGGGCCGCGCCTCGCACCCCGATGGCACCGAGGTCCACCCCGGCCACTGGTGGACCGCCCTCCTGGCTGCGATTGACGACGCCGGTGGACTCGGCGACGTGGCCGCGATCAGCGTCGGCGGCCAACAGCACGGCATGGTCGCGCTCGACGCGGACGGCAACGTCGTGCGCGAGGCGCTGCTGTGGAACGACACGCGTTCCGCCCAGGCGGCACGCGATCTCATTGAGGAGTTCGGCGCCGACGAACTGGTGCGCCGCACCGGACTCGTGCCGGTCGCGTCCTTCACGTCGACCAAGTTGCGCTGGCTGCGCGACGCAGAGCCCGAGAACGCCGCCAGGGTCGCCGCGGTCGCCCTGCCGCACGACTGGCTCACGTGGCGGCTCAGGGGCTACGGGCCCGCGACCACCTCGCCGCTGGGCCCGAAATTGGACGCGCTCACCACGGATCGTTCGGACGCCTCCGGAACCGGATATTGGAGCCCCGCAACGGGCGAGTACGACCGCGAGTTGTTGGTGGCCGCTCTCGGGCACGACGCAGTGGTTCCCACGGTGATCGCCCCCGACGGGCGTGCCGGCACGATCGGCTATGACGGCCCCACGGAGATCGTCGTCGGCCCCGGTGCCGGAGACAACGCAGGCTCGGGTCTGGGACTCGGGGCAGGCGAGGGCGACGTCGTCGTCTCGCTCGGCACATCCGGAACGGTCTTCGCCGTCACTCCTGAGCCAGTCACCGACGCCAGCGGCACCATCGCCGGATTCGCGGACGCGTCGGGCCAGTATCTGCCGATCGTCGTGACGCTCAACGCCGCGAGGGTGCTCGATTCCGCGACCCGGCTGCTTGATGTCGACTTCGACGGATTGGCCGAGCTGGCCCTCTCCGCGGCGCCGGGCGCCGGTGGCGTGGTCCTGGTCCCGTACTTCGAGGGAGAGCGCACGCCGAACCGCCCCGATGCCACCGCTAGCCTGATGGGCCTCACCCTGTCTTCCTCGACCAGGGCGAACATCGCCAGGGCTCACGTGGAGGGCATGCTGTGCGGCCTCGCCGATGGGATCGACGCAGTGCGGGCACACGGGCTGGACGCCAAGCGCATCCTGTTGGTGGGCGGCGCCGCGTTCAATCCGGCGGTGGGTAAGGTTGCGGCGCAGGTGTTCGGCCTGCCTATCGACATCCCGAAGCCAGGGGAGTACGTGGCGATGGGCGCGACGGTTCAGGCCGCGTGGTCGCTCGTGGGCTCACGCCCCGACTGGTCGGTTGAGATGGACACCCACATCGATCCGGACCCGCAGCCCCACGTGCGTGCTCAGTACGCAGATGCGACGGGTCAGTTGTACTCCTAGGCGCGACTACAGGTTTCGACAGCGGCGGCCGTCTCCCCGATCCAGGGGCGGCAAAAGGGCGGTCGCCGCTGTCGATCTCAGGTGACCGCGACCGCGTCAGCGGGAGGTGCGGGGCGGCGCCGTCGTCGAGCGCACGATAAACTCGGTGTCCATACGAATGTGTTGCTCGTGCTCGCGTCCGTCGAGAATGGCCAGCAGCATCGTCATTGCCGCCTCGCCCATTGCCTGCAGTGGCTGCCGCACGGTGGTCAATTGAGGGTCACAGAGTGAGGCGTCGGGGATGTCGTCAAAGCCGACGATGGAGATGTCCTCGGGAATGCTGAGCCCTCGGGCGCGCGCGGCCGACATGGCAACCAATGCCGTCACGTCGTTGGCGGCGATGATCGCGGTGGGGGGCTCGGGTAGCGACAGGAACGAGTCCACCATGGTCAGAGCGATGTCGGGGTCGTATCGCGAATACCGGACCAGGTCGTCCTCAATGGGGAGTCCCTCGAGGCGCATGGCCTCCCGGAATCCGGACTCGCGCAATTGTGAGGAGTCGAGCTCTTGGCGACCACCAAGGAACGCGATCCTCCGGTGGCCGAGCCCGATGAGGTGAGCGACGGCCGACTTGGTCCCGCCGAAGCTGTCGCAATCGATGGTGGGGAGCCAGTTGGGCCCGTAGTGCGGGTCGACTGCCACGACCGGAACGGAGATCGCGGCGTCGAGCGAGGTGGGGGTGACCACGACTGCGCCGTCCATAAGTGTGCCCCCCAGGCGCGCGAGCGAACGCCGTTCCCATGCGGGGGCTTCGCCGCCCGCGTAGGCCATCACGTCGTAATGGGTGTTCCTGGTGGCGCGGGCCGCACCCTTGATGAGTTCGGCCGAGTAGGGCTCGAAGTCGGCGACGAGGATTCCCACCACGTTGGTGCGCGAGTTTCGAAGGCCCGAGGCGCCGAGATTTCCTACATAGCCGAGGTCGTCAATGACCTCTTGCACGTGGGAAATCGTCTCCTTGGCCACCCCGTAGCGCCCGTTGACGACTTTGGAAACTGTCGCGACGGAGACCCCTGCCTGCGCAGCCACATCTGCGAGTTTGACCCGTCCGACCGCTTCCATGGTGGGAATGCTACACCGCAGATCACTTTGATGCGAAAACGTTATCGATAACGTTTGACAGTGAAGCGATTGCACTGCGAGAGTGTTTTCGTTCGGCATGGTCAATGACGACTGAAAGGAAATAAAATGGCGAGCATGCGACGCACCAGCGTCATCGCGGCAGTGGCCGCTTCTTCCGCTCTGCTCCTTGCTGCGTGCAGCGGTGGAGGCGATACTCCCTCGACTAGCTCGGCAACGTCGGGCGGCAGCTCTGACGCACCGGTCACCATCACGTGGTGGCACAACGGTACGGCGGACCCATTACTCACGTTCTGGCAGACCGTTGCTGACGAGTTCGAGGCATTGAACCCCAACGTCACAGTGAACGTTGAGGC
>Ga0314774_1001008_pt1 | contig 19541 bp, 23 predicted proteins | sample MetaGCBIA2018_FD_204515 | JGI IMG/M metagenome (GOLD analysis project Ga0314774, IMG submission 204515) | Cryopeg brine microbial communities from Beaufort Sea near Barrow, Alaska, United States - CBIA 2018 | ecosystem: Environmental > Aquatic > Marine > Coastal | place: USA: Alaska | collected...
GTTAGATTTTTCCAAGCCATTTTTTCAGTTCCATTGATTGGTTTTAATGGGATCTATTTTAAATGTAATGATCAGATCTGTCATGCAAATTATTTGAGTTTAGGTCCTTCTCGTGCAAAGGTCTCATATTATTTTTGGGGTTGGTGGTGGTTGCCTCAGGTGTAAAGGCCGAAAGCCCTTGTACAGATAAACTTGTATTTGTTTATTTTAATGGTGTAAATACGACTAAAAATCAAGCTAAAGTTGCAGTGGAGAAACATTTCTCAAAAACACATGGTAAAACTACAGAAAAGGGTGATGCAATTCTATATAGGCTTTTATACAATCAAACGAATGAAAGTTACTATGGTCTTGAAGATTTCGTAGAAACATTTGATCAAAGATTACAAGAGCAGAATGGATTGCTTGAGGATCGGTTTGAATTGTTTTTTGGGGCATTAAATGGAGACGGAACTTGGTGGTCAAGCATTACAGATGCGATTCCTGAAGTTATCCCATTACTTGATGACTTTGTAGAAACGGTAAAGACTGGAACCGTAGAAATACTTATTAATTCACTCGCATCTCCACCTACTCTTGATGATTATGCTAATCATCAAGAAAACATAGAGCGTTGGATGAAAAATGGCAGTAAATTGCTATTTGTTTCTCACTCTCAAGGCAACCTTTTTGCTAATGCAGCCTATGACTATGTAGAACCAGATATAGGTTCGGATTCTATAAAAACAGTCCATATTGCTCCTGCATCCATAACTTTAAATGGCGAACATACATTGGCTGACCTGGATTTAGTGATAAATTCGTTACGTTTACAAGGGGGTAGCGTTCCGTCAATTACAAATGGCATTCCAGAGTATTTTTCTCGCCCACCAGGGCTGAATGGTGCAACAGATGTTCTTGGACACGGCTTGTTAGAAATCTATCTTAACCAAAACTTGAGTACTGCTGCCCGTATTAAAGGCCATATAGAAGATGCCTTTGATACCTTAGAATTTTCAAAGTACAAAAGCAACACAGGATATGCACTATTCAATGGAAAAGTGTATCCCTATACCTGTAATCCTGGTGGGTAATGGACAGGTCGTCCTGCACCAATTTATGGGTTCTAAAATCAATAAAGGTAATGACTTGTTTTGTTCAAGAAATGCCTGAGACTTTTGTATTACACTTTCGATAAGTCTCTTGTGTTTCATAGCCCTGCGTCGAATGAAGCCTTTTAATAGTTATAGCATAACAATGTCCATAGATTGAATGTCATGCGTAAGGACATCGACCTTACTGTTTACCGTAATAGAAAAGCCTGATTAATTCAGGCTTTTTTATCTCTAAATATAGTGAATATCAATTACGCTCTAAAGCAAATCCAAATGCTTTAGAGACTCCAAGGTCCATTCGACGCCCTCAACCCCGTAAGCAAGACCGTTCTCTTTTTGATAGGTTAGCATCGCCAATTGAGTTCTTTCATCCCACAGACTATTCAATAGGTCTTTTCTATCCACTTTTTCTGACGTTAAATAGCCTTTATCATGCAAACGGGCTTGTAGCTTAACAATGTTTTCAGCCGTAAAGTGCTCTTCACAAATAACCGTACGAGAACTTACTCTCTGTTCAGAAATCAGTACGTTTGTATCAGATGATAACCTTTGAGAAGGCACCATTACATCCACCAAACAGTTCCCCGCTAAAGCTGGTAAGTTCATCTTTTTCAGGTTGGCAAACACATTCGCTCTCAACGCTTGTCGCTCATACTCGGCCTGCACTCTGGCGCGCTCTGTGACTTTGGCTTTGTGAATCATTAAATCAATCTCAGATTGAGATGGCACAACATCTTGATTGGCCGAACCCGTCGTCTTAACCACACTCTGCGAACAGCCTATTAAGCTTATCGAGGAAAGTAGTAGAAGTGCCGTAGCGGAAAGTCTAAATATGGACATGCTTAACCCTTTTAATCTATTTTTCTTAAAACACACTTATTTTAACGCATTATTTTCGACAAAAGCATCTGTTAACATGATGATTTTCAGGCATAAAAAAACCACTCATGACCTAAATCAGAAGTGGTTTTTTATTTAGAGTCTTTTGACGAGAGGATTAACCTACTGCAACGCCAATGTCAGACAAGTTTTTTGGCGAGATGACTTCGTAATCCGCCATCTCATCAAACTGAAGGTAACGATAAACATCGTCCCCCATAGTATCCAACATCGCCACTTCTTTTAGATACTCTGCGTTGGTCGGCAACTTACCTAAAGAAGCACAAACGGCCGCTAACTCAGCAGAACCAAGATAAACGTTGGCGCCGTTACCTAAACGGTTCGGGAAGTTACGTGTAGAGGTTGAGAACACTGTTGCGCCATCCATAACACGGGCTTGGTTACCCATACACAGTGAACAACCTGGCATCTCTGTACGTGCGCCGACTTTACCGTAGATGCTGTAATAACCTTCTTCGATTAACTGACGTTCATCCATTTTGGTTGGCGGTGCAATCCAAAGACGCGTCGGCACATTGCCCATACTCTCAAGGACTTTACCTGCCGCACGATAGTGACCGATATTGGTCATACAAGAACCGATAAAGACTTCATCAATTTTGGTGCCGGCCACATCCGATAACAACTTAACGTCATCTGGGTCATTCGGACAAGCAACGATTGGTTCTTTGATATCATTCAAATCGATTTCAATCACCGCCGCATAGTCGGCATCGGCATCTGATGACAATAACTGTGGATTATTTATCCAAGCCTGCATCTCATCACGACGACGCAACAGAGTACGCGCATCGGCATAACCGCTTTCAACCATCCAGTCGATTAACGCCATATTAGATTTTAAGTAAGCAATGATGGGTTTTTCAGATAACTTAACCACACAACCGTTAGCTGAACGCTCAGCTGACGCATCAGACAACTCAAACGCTTGTTCTACCGCTAGGTGCTCAAGCCCTTCAATCTCTAGTACACGACCGTTGAAGACGTTCTTTTTACCTTTCTTCTCAACCGTCAAGGAACCTTCTTGAATCGCTTGGTAAGGAATCGCATTGACCAAATCACGTAATGTGACGCCTGGCTGCATCTTACCTTTAAAGCGCACCAATACTGACTCAGGCATATTCAAAGGCATTACCCCTAGAGTCGCACCGAATGCCACTAAACCAGAACCGGCAGGGAAAGAGATCCCAATTGGGAAACGCGTATGAGAATCGCCACCCGTACCAACGGTATCAGGCAGTAATAGACGGTTTAACCAAGAGTGAATAACACCGTCACCTGGACGTAAAGCCACCCCACCACGACTGGTCATAAAGTCTGGTAACGAGTGCTGTAAAGTAATATCGACCGGCTTTGGATAAGCGGCTGTGTGACAGAAAGACTGCATGACTAAATCGGCAGAGAAACCTAAACAAGCCAACTCTTTCATCTCATCACGGGTCATAGCACCGGTGGTATCTTGAGAACCGACAGTGGTCAGATGTGGTTCGCAGTACATACCAGGACGAACACCGGCGATACCACACGCTTTACCGACCATTTTCTGAGCCAGTGTATAACCGTGGCTTGCTTGCGATCTGTCTGACGGACGGATAAAGATTTCAGATGGCCCCATACCCAACGCAGTACGCGCCTTATCCGTTAAACCACGACCGATAATCAACGGTACACGTCCACCGGCACGCACTTCATCCGGCATGGTCTCGGGTGCAATCTCAAAAGTAGAGATGCTCTCGCCAGCTTCGTTGGTCACTTTACCGGCGTATGGATGAATCGTAATCACGTCACCCATATTCATAGAGTCAACATCACACTCAATCGGCAGTGATCCTGAATCTTCAGCGGTATTGAAGAAAATCGGTGCAATTTTGCCACCTAAAACCACACCACCTTGGCGTTTATTCGGCACATAATTAATGTCTTCACCAAAGAACCACATAACCGAGTTCATCGCAGATTTACGCGAAGAACCTGTTCCAACCACGTCACCTACATAAGCAACTGTATGGCCTTTGGCTTTCAAGTCATCCATCACATCGCCCACATTCTCAATACGCGCCGCTAACATTTCTTTAGCGTGTAGCGGAATATCTGGACGTGACCAAGCGGCTGTCGCAGGAGAGAGATCATCGGTATTGGTTTCACCTTCTACTTTGAAAACCGTCACGGTAATTTCTTCTGGCATCTTAGGTTTATTGGTAAACCATTCCGCATTAGCCCACGACTGCATCACCTGCATCGCGTAATCATTGGTTTTAGATTTTTCAACCACATCATGATATGCGTCATAAACCAATAGCGTCTTAGAAAGCGCCTTTACCGCCGCTTCTGCAACACTGGATTTATCGCTGTCTAGCAAGCTAATCAAAGGTTGAACGTTATAACCGCCAAGCATTGTGCCTAACAAAAACGTCGCTTGTTCAGCAGAGATTAAGGTATTGGTGATCGTGCCATTCGCCACATCTGTTAAAAAACCAGCCTTAACATAAGAAGCCTCATCCACCCCAGGCGGTACGCGATTCGTTAACAACTCCATCACAAAAGTTTCTTCACCCGCTGGCGGGTTTTTAATCAACTCAACCAATAAAGCAGTTTGTTCCGCGGTTAGCGGTAACGGTGGAAGATCTTGTTCTGAACGTTCTACAACGTGACTACGATAGGCATCTAACATGATGAAACTTCTCCTGGAAATTAAAATTTGAATGCACCTATTTTATCACAGTAAAAACCTGATGGTTTCTGGATTATGTGGGGTTTTTCGTGGGATTAAAGCCGACTAGGCCTGGTCAAACTGATTTTGGCATAAACTTACGATTTGTTTCACTCGTTACGTAAAGGACTCAGCGTTAACGTTTCTAAAAAATGCAGACCTAATGCCGACTTTTGTGACAAGCCGTTGAAAATAGATTCTGATATTTCTACTGGAAAGTCAGCCGGTAGCAATTTTGAGACCGATTCAATGACAACGGTGGTTTGTTGGATCATCTCTTCAAAATGAGACAACGCCAATTTTTGCGAATACCCTACCGCTTTAGCCGTTGATATAAAATGCCGGGGCACAATACTGTCCCACTTAAAGTGGCGTGTTTTTCCTTGCACCGACATTGCCATTTTGACTTTTTGTTTTTGCAAACCAGCCCCACCCATAAATGGATAAGCCGATAAAATATCATACAGAGGTGTTAACCGATAACCATTATTCGGTTCAATAAATAGACTGAAATTTTTGCCATGTCCATCAGGTGCCGCCAGCAGCCAGAACAAAATTTGTGCTTTAAAAAAAGTCGCCCTATCTTGCTGAGCTTGCTGTGAACCTCGCAGTATATCCATAATTAATTGAATGTTCGGCCCACCATCCGCTTCATATTTTAAGGCTGGCGCAATCCCCAACGCCTGACACATATCCTCTTGAGGCAAACGTATTAACTGCTCTTCTGCCAACCACTTTCTATCAAAGCGCTCAACAGACAAAATCTTTTGATCTTCAAAAGTGACCACTTCCGTTTTAGCCGTTGGCAAATTAAATGCTCGGGCAATTTCCATACACAACCATTCGTTTTCACAACTTTGCGATAGGTCTAAATTATTATGCGCCAACACGCCAATCGGTAATTTTAAAATATGACTGGTAGGGGTTGCCGCTTTAGGTAAACACCATTTTCCGTCTATTTTTAACAAAGCCGTTTTCTCTTGTGCGCCTGCAATAGAAATTCGAAAGTCATCTTCGTCTGAGACCATCCCTAAAGGCGCGCTAGCATAGCCGCGTAATAGGTTAGCTATCTCGGACTCTGTTAACGCCTTAAAGCCAAAGCCCGCTTTGGGTTGAGGTTCGCTAGAAAGCTGAATAGCGCCCACACAATCTTGACCTACTGCGGCTAACAGATCGAATGGTTGAGTCGTAGATGTCTGAAACCGAGCCTGCATTTTGGCACGTATAGTATCGTTATCAGGTAATAAATTATCCAAAAAATTGAACAACACATCCCCTTCAAACACCTTTTTAGACAGAGGTAATGATAAAGAAAGTGAGCGGGCATAATCAGAACTCAACCATTCGTCGCTATAACGAAACTGTAAAGCCCCGTTTTTCAGTTTAGTCAACTCGCCAACCCCTAAACCATTCATAGAAACAAACAGGTGATTTGTTAACCTATTTTTGTCACTCATAATATTACCAATCCAACTTAATAGAGCCGACGGTTGGATTCTTAGGGCGCACTTCAAGCTCTAAATCCAAGGCTGACAACAGCTTGAATAACGTCTCTATTTTGGCAGAACTTGGATCTGTCTCAAAAGCAGAGACCGTCGCTTGGCGAATAGCCGCCAGATCTGCAACTTCTTCTTGAGAGAACTTTTTTTCTAACCGCTGATTTTGAGTAAAAACAGCTAACTCTTTAACCGAATTGATACGCATGACCTTTTCCTTTTATACGCTATACCGTATTACCACTCAATTATACGCTATACCGTATAAATATAAAATTATACGGTATAGCGTATATTGACTATTCAAAACTTACCGGGCACTTAGAAGTTTTTTAGACATTACGAAGATGTTTTGGGTTTGACCAGGCCTGGTTATTTTGAAATAAGGATATTTAGAAAGGCGTAAAGATGAATGAAATTAAAGGGTAACGATCCATTTCCTATAATAACCTACGAACATTTCAGCGGGAAAAATTGCCCACTGAAACAGTTATCAAAGTTGATTTTGTTGTTAGCCACTATTGAGTTAGGCTTTCTTAACGAGACTGATTATAAATAACAAAATAACAGCGCCAATCGTGGCCATAATGATAGCGCCTAGCAAGCCGCCTGTTGTTATGCCGAGCAAACCGAATACAAAGCCACCCAATACAGCACCGAGAATTCCGACAACAATATTGCCTAAGGCACCAAACCCTCTTCCCTTCATTATATTGCCAGCAAGCCAGCCAGCCAATGCACCAATTGCTACAAATATTATTAAGCTCATGATATCCATATATATTCCAGTGTTATTTTTTAGCGAAAAAGAAGAGACCAATAACAAAACTGATCGCGCCAGCAATGTAATAAGTCATTACCTTATCTGTATCGGCACCTGTAACAGCTTCTGTTATCTGTGATCCGACAGAATCAGATAATTGATACCCCCATACTGCAAGGCCAATCCCTAAAACCACTAGGGCAAGACCCAATATTTTTGTTGTTGTTGCTGAACTTATTGACATGTTGAACTCCTATCGTTGAAAAAAAATAAATGTTTTTAGTATTATAGATAACGCCTGTTTTCAGGTGCGTGAACCAGCGCGCTTCACTCGATGGAAGTAAACGCCGCAATCCGCGAAGCGCTCCTCAAAAAATGTCATCAAGATCTTGCACGGCATCAATAATCATCCCAGTACCGATGCTAATTAACAATAAATCGGTGCCAACTCTGACGATTTTCTGCCCCTCTGGCGTGCGTCCTAGTTCGTGGAGGAGCGGTCTTGGTAAATCGTAATAAACCACGTCTCGAGGTAACGGTTCGCCTAATCGCCATTTCTTTGCCTGTCCTGGAGGTCGGCAACCGTTGCCTTTTTTCGCCAGCCCAGGAGGGCATTTCCCTGAAGCTTTGGATTCTGAGTAGTAATTTCTGACTCGTTGCAACCGATCATCACTGAAGTAGCTTTTTGAGTCCTTGCCGTACTGATGCGAAGATTTTTGCTTTTCGCTGTTCCCAGGAGAATCCGGTTTTTCACCGAAAGCAGGACCTGCGGCAAGCATGCTAATGCTTAGCAAGAGGGCAGCCTGTTTGAGTTTGAGTTTTATTTTCATTAAAATCTCCTAGCAGTAATAACAAAGTTAATTGCTCTTCTTAAGCAATACGGCTCGATCGCCAAGGTCGACAGGCGAAGAAGCGTATCCTGAATTGTAGGCCATTCTTTTCCTTAAAGGAATCCCGTTTAATTTACTGTCGCCCAACGCTCAAACTCCCCCGCCACATTTAGCGGTCGGCTGCAAAGCATTGTTCGAATAATGAGGGGCAGAGTAAAATTAAATTCAACTTTTCTGTGAATCATCTTTCTTTTTTACGCTACCCTTTTAACTTTTTTATGTAGTTAAAGACAATCCATTATTAAGTATTTTAACTAATTACCTTAAGCTCACCCAATATAACAAATTAACTAGCGGTTTGGTAATTTATCTCGTTATCTTGCTCCCACGCTCCTTTGAGGGGGTGCGCTATAAAAGCAACCAGGCCTGGTTGATTTGAAATAAGATAAATAGAATTAAAGAGCGTCCTCTTTTTTCCAGGAGGTCAACCGATGGCCCAGCAAGGCGATGGTGCCGGCATGGAACAGCGCCGCCCTCATCTACCGACAATACATTCATCGCGGCGATGGAATTTCCGGCCAGTGCGCCGACCAAAGCATGCCCGCTGTCGCCCAGCGCCTTGGCGTTGTAGCCGCCTTCAAGTATCAGCACCAGCCGTCCGTCGCAGAGTTCATCGGCCAGGGCACACATGCGCTGAGTAATCGCAGCATAGCCGGTCTCGTCCATGGCGCAGGTCATGTCGAGATAATGACAATCAAAGCCGGAGGAAATCAGCAGAATGTCGGGCCGGAACGCCCGCGCGGCCGGGCTCACCACCTGCTCGAATACCTCCAGCAGCGCCGCATTACCGCTCCCCCTGGGCAAGGGCACGTTGAGGTTGTAGCCCAGACCAGCCCCCTCCCCGGTTTCGGCAAGAAATCCGGTACCGGGATAGAACGGTGCCGCGCAATGGCTATCGACCACCAGCACGTTCGGATCGGCATAGAAGATCTCCTGGGTGCCGTTGCCGTGATGCATGTCCCAGTCCCAGATCATGACCCGGGCATCGCCGAGCTCGGTGCGTGCGTGGGCAGCGGTTATCGCCATATTGTTGTACAGACAAAAACCCATTGCACGATCGGCCAACGCATGATGACCCGGCGGACGCACGATACAGAATGCACGGCGCGCATGACCAGCGGCCACGGCGTTAATGGCACTAACCCCCGAACCCGCGGCCAGACCGGCCGCCGCTGCGCTGTTCGGCGATACCGCGGTCGTGTCCTGGAACAGCCAGCCCGAGTGACCATCCAGCGACGGGATATAGGCCACATAGGCCGCGTCATGAGCCTGTTCGAGCTGGGCCACGCTGGCGGCGATCGGCAGCATCCAGCGCACGCCTTCGATAGGCTCGAGAAACAGTCGGTCCACGATTGCGGTCATGCGCCCCGGGCGCTCGGGATGGTCGTAGGTCTCCATGTTACTATCGGGAGATTGCAGCGAAATCATGGCCTTGACGGCGTCAGTCCATTCTGGATGGCCAGGATCCCAGCCGTGCGTATTGTGGCCAAGCATACGCGGATCGTAATAGATCAATACAGGGCTTGTCATGTCAGTCATCCGGTTTCCGTCTCTACCGCCAGCGCGCCATTGACGCTCTGCAGCGCCTTGTTAGCGGTATTTAACACTAAGGCCTTAAAGAACATCACTACTCGTTAACTTCTGTTTATCATTTAATAATTCAAGTGGGAAATATAGCATGGTCAATAAACCTCGTTGCTTTGAAATAAGGATATTCGGAAAGAGTTAAAGAGGGATGAACTTAAAGAAGAGCGTCCCCTTTTTACTTGGTAAGTTTATTTTTGAGTGGTTTTTGAGGAAAATGTGAGTACAAGGGAATAAGTTTTGTAATAAAGCCAAGTCTTATCCACAGAAGAGGGTTTGCCCTCTTTTATTCGCTAGCGATCAAGCTCACTCCCCAACCTCTGACTGTGCTCGTAGCAACTGACTCACCACATAGTACCGCTCATCCACCGCCCGACGATCCTCGCTTTCCGGCAGACCCTTGTGAGCCCCTCGGTCAATCATATCCGCGTGGCGTTGGAGTGCAACAAAATCCTCTGGTCTATGCGCGAATTTCGCAATCACGGCAATCGTTTCCAACAGGCAAATGGTCACTGCAGCGCTAGAGCGGCTATATTGACGAATTTGGTTGAACGACGCGTCCGTGACCTCTGCGAAGGTGACGGAATGCGCTATCACCCGAATCTGACCCTGTGCGTCATGACGATAAGGCGACGGTATTTCACGTTGAGCCAAACGACACAATGCTGACCCAAGGTGATTCACACACGTAATCGCCGTGAATGGGTCATTCAACCCAGGGGACAGAGCCCGTACCGCAATCTCAACCAGTTGGTTGACCGTGCATTCAAAGTCCTGACGCGGGCTTCGCTGATTGCCCAGAGTAAACGCCGAATGGATTCGAGCTTTAATCTGGTCAGCCATCTGCTCACTAGGCCAGACTAGAACCACTGCCTGCTCAGCAACAACATAGTGTCCGGGTCGTCGCTCCAGCCTTAACACCACATCCTCTTCTATGGCCAAAGCTAACAGAACGTCCGCATCGACGAACTGAATGTAACCATCCCCAGCCGCACCAACCTCACTAGCCTCTTGGTCAAACCCCCTAAGAAAGGCGGTGTCGGGCGACTTAGTCCGAATCAGCGGCGCATCTCGTCCGATACTTTCTGGGAACAGGCGGTCAACCCCTTCGTTTAACTCTTCACTAACCTTAGCCACAACCTCGTTGACTTGGAGGGAAGCGGACACATGATGAATAAAGTAGATTAACACTCCCACGCTCACTACCGCTAAAACCACACCGAGCGAGACCGACAAATGCGGGACGAAGATGACCTCTTCGGCACGACGGATAGTGCGGAGAACCAACAGACAATATATGAAGGTGGCAACGAAGGTACCGAGTACTACCTGGGTCGTGGTATCGCGCATGAAATTGCGAAGCAAGCGAGGCCCGAGCTGCGATGAGGCGAGCGACAGAGCGACCAAGGTCATTGAGAAAACCACCCCGGCGATGGTGATCATTGATCCTGCTATGGTCCCAAGCAAGGCACTCGACCCCTCCGCTCCTGCAGTGAACGCCTCCAAACCCCATGCATCACGCAACTCGTCCGTCATCGACGCATCAAGGGCGACGGACATAAAGGCCAATACTACCGCCCCTCCTGCCATAGCCAGAGGTATAAACCATAAGCTGGAACCAATCCGATCCCAGTACTTTAAAATCAGCATTTTCATGACACCCCCTCCTCATACACTCGCATATCCTCTACGGCTGAGCGATAACGCTTAGCCGAGTTAGGAAACGTCTTGTTACTAACGGTTATCGCCTCCAGCCACCAACAAGAAGAAGTACCCCCACCAATCGCTATAGGACCCATACCAGCCCAAACAGGAATATTGACTGTCTGCTTGTCTTTTACCGACAGCTCGATCGGTCCTATATTGGCCTCATGGGTATCCTTGGTGTAGGTGAAACCACCATACATCAACCCAATACACCGCCCACGATCAGCACTATTGCCACAATCTTGACTGTGTTCATTTCGTCTACTCCTGTTTAATGAAATTCTTAATCACCCAGTACGGGCAGTGCGCTTGGAATTGATTTAAATCCAGACCTGCCAACAACCGGAGCGCTCTTGTGCCCCAGCGCCCTACTGAATAGAACCGCGCCAACATCATTACAGGCGTCGGCCACGAATGATACGAATCAGTATCACCACGACCGCGATGACCAAGAGGATATGAATGAATCCACCCATGGTGTACGAGGTGACAAGACCCAATATCCAGAGGACAACTAGAACGATTGCTATAATCTCAAGCATTTTGCTTCTCCTTTTTTGTCTAAACTTGTGAATTGTAGATCCAGCAGCCTACGGCCACCCATCTATAATTAGACAGCTTAAGACAGATGTACTACGTATGTCAATCTTTATATTACGTATTAAAACAATCTATAAAATTGATGTTTTATGCTGATTTTTAGCTAAAAAGTTAACTTAATGCTCTTATGAGGTTTAATTATTTTAGATAAAAATTTTAGGAGGCATGAATATAATGACTAAACTGCGTTTTTTAGATTGTGTACGTGAAAGTACCGAACTAGGAATGATTCTATACGTACTGAAGAGACCTATGTAGGTTGGATGTTGCCTAACTATTATTAGGCAACCTAATGGGTGGATATTGTATTAATCAATACGTTTTAATGTTGCCATTTTATATTATGTATTTAGTCGCCAATATTTTAATATATTATTTTTGATAGGTTTACTTTTAAATTGTCTGTTTTGATTTGGTATTGAAATGGTGACGCTACCCTTTAACTTCATCCCTCTTTAACTGTTTCTGAATATCCTTATTTCAAAACAACTAGGCCTGGTTGATTCATGGTGATTATAAGTAAAACAATTACCAACATCGCCATAAAGACCTAGCAAGACGACGCCAGGTAAAATAAATAAAGGGCTGTCCTAGATAACTAGTTCCTTTTCAGATTTTGCTATCTATTAACATATACGTTGTGTCCTCCTGCCAAAGCGTAGAATTTTAACTCGATTCCCGTGCTTCAAATCCCGAGATAACATCGAACAGTTCCTCGTCAATCTCCTTCTGACGCAGGCGATGAAATGTCCGTGTCAAATCAACCTTGAGTTCGTTTATATTTTTTTCTGCGCGTTGCATCGCAGCCAGCCGACTGGCATTTTCACTGGCCAACGATTCAGCGCAGGCTCTGAAAATGGTGACAAATAGATATTCACGAATAAGTGCACGTAGTGTTTGTTCGCTGTTATTAATGACTTCTGGAAGGTTTTTCGTAGGCCATTGAAGTTTCGTCAGGTTATGTTGCCATAATTTGTCTAGTGGTAACAGTTGTTGAATTACGGGGGAATAAACAGCCCCAGACTGGGGGCGATTATGTATAAGGTAAACCTGAGAAATAGCCCCCTTTTCACGTTGCGACTCCATTTCGATAAGGATTTGCCCAACCAGTGGGGTAATGGCATTAATCGAATTTGGCAGGACAAAACTTTCCACCGCGGGCAGATTGGTTTCTGCAAGGTGCGACTGAAGGCGTTCACCGACCGCCCACACTGTCGTGTTCCCTGGCAGATTTGCCAGCGTCTTTACAACAAAATCTACCATGACATCATTAAACTGGCCAACTAGCCCCTGATCAGAGCCGAACACAATCACACCTGTCGGGCCTGTTTCTTTTTGCGCAATAGGGCTTTCGCGATGGGCAGGCTCATTTTGACGAAAACAGGCCGCCAGACCTAATTGCACTGTCCGATAATAATCATCCTGCGAACGGACTGCATTTTCATATTGGCCGATACTCGAAGCAGCCATTGCCTTCATGGTACGCACAACGGTTCCAAGTTCAGTAGCACTGTCAATCTTGTGACGCAAGCTGGCAATACTCTCACTCATGGTTTTACCTTGAAATCTTGATTGGAATGAAAATGCATAAGTGCATCATCGGCGAGTTGAAGAATCTTAGCGCGATCTTCCTCACTCAACTTTTGCCCACCATCTAATCGCGCACGCACATCGTCTGGAATGTCTGCTGCTACGAGCTGCACCGCGTGCTCAGCCAAAGTCATCTTTTCGAGTGGTACAGAGTCAAAAAGGTTTGCCGTCAGCGCCAGCAGTACCGCAATTTGCTCAATCATAGAAACCGGTGCGAATTCCTGCTGCTTGAGACAGGCACGAATACGCCGCCCGTGCTGAATGATTTTACGGGTATTATCATCCAGCCGAGCACCAAAACGAGCAAAAGTTTCCAATTCCTCAAACTGCGCATAAGACAGTTTTAGATCGCCTGACACGGCACGGTAAGCGGCACGCTGAGCCTTGGCACCAACACGGGAAACCGATTTGGCAACATCAATTGCGGGTAACACGCCTAATTCAAATAGTGTTGGCGACAGGTAAATTTGTCCATCCGTGATGGAAATCAGGTTAGTTGGAATGTAGGCAGAAATATCCTGTGCTTCCGTTTCGATAATCGGCAGTGCCGTCAGTGATCCGCCGCCAAGCTCCGAACGTAAGTGCGTGGCGCGTTCCAGTAGCCGCGAGTGAAGGTAAAATATGTCGCCAGGAAACGCTTCGCGGCCGGGTGGACGCCGCAGTAGTAGAGACAGCTCACGATAGGCGCGTGCATGATGAGTGAGGTCGTCGTAAACAATCAGCACATCACGACCTTGCTCCATAAAATACTCTGCGATACTGGTCGCCGCATAAGGGGCAACGTAAGCGAGTCCAGGAGGATCATTGCCTTCGGTGACGACCACTATGGTGTAATCCATCGCGCCTTGTTTGCGTAACGTAGCAATCACTTTGGCTACACCAGAGGCGCGTTGGCCAATGGCACAATAAACACACAGCACATTCTGATTTTTTTGATTGAGAATGGTGTCGAGCGCGATGGCAGTCTTACCAGTCTGCCGATCACCGAGAATTAACTCGCGTTGACCGCGGCCTACTGGAATGAGTGCATCGATGACCTTGATACCTGTTTGCAAGGGTATGCTGACGGGCGCGCGATCCATAATGGGTGAAGCGGGGCGCTCGACGGGTAGACGTTCGCTGTAAACCAACCTTCCCTTGCCGTCCAGTGGTCGTCCCATTGGATTGATAATACGTCCGATCAATCCATCACCCACTGGCACATCCACGACGTGTCCTTGGCGTTCGACTTCATCACCCGCCTGCAAATGCCAGTAATCCCCTAACAACACGACACCAATTTCATCTTCATCAACATTGAAGGCAATGCCATATATATCGCCAGGAAATTTAAGGACCTCCTCCAAACCCACGCCCGGCAGACCAGAGACTTTTGCGATGCCCGTGGCGATACTAGTTATGGTACCTATTTCGCGAGGCTTTAATTCTGGCGTAAACGTTTCCCGTACCTGTCGCATTCCTGAGAACGCACGATCAATGGTATTTTGTAGGCTTTCATACTCCATTTTCAAACGGTCCTTGTTCCGTCTTCGGTTGATTTAAAACCTCATCGTTGCTCTGAATTGTAGTAGGTGTTTTCAGAAAACTATCGACGCTCATTGCCATTGAGTCAAGATAATCAGCAATACTCCAGGCTATCTTCTGACCATTGGAACTGATCTCAATACCACTGACCAGATCCGGCACAATATCGAACTTGACTTGTTTCTCATTGCCCAGAATTTCTTTAATGGCCGTTTCGATAGCAGAGCATTGCTGTGTTGGTAGCTTGAAGGCCGTGTGTACCAGTAGTGGATCGGGCGAGGTTATAAATGCTGATTTTAGCTCGGCCATTTGTGCATCGTTTAGCTCGCGCAGACGATTTAGGAAGATATCCGTCATACGTTCTTCCAGGCTTGTTCCGGCGAGATCAAACAGTGCCTTTCGTGCAATAGCAAACACTTCTTCGCGCGCACGCCGGCTGAGCTCTTCATTCAGACTACGCTGTTCGTTTCTTAACGTCTTCTGCAAGCTGGTGCGCAACTCTTTAGTCTCCTGACGTGCCGAATCGAGTAGCTGCGCACGTTCTGTTTTAGCCGCCTCCATTACCTGATTCATGTGTTCTTTTCGCTGCTGATCGAACACCTCGTTCCTGTGCTGATACTCGTTGCGTTCCTTCTGCGCCTCGGCTTTTTGTGTATCGGCATCGGCAATTTTTGCGGCTATGCGTTTTTCACGCGCGTCAATCGCATTGAGAATCGGACGGTACAGAAACCGCTTCAGCAACCACACCAGGATGAGGAAGTTGATGACTTGCGCAATAATGGTAAACCAGTCGATCAACATGATTTATTGTCCTGCGGCCTGGGCAATCATATAATTCCAGAACGGATTGGCAAAAATAAGAATCATCGACACCACAAAGCAGTAAATGGCAACGGACTCGACCATGGCCAGACCGACAAACAAGGTGCGTGTAATCGTTGCCGATGCATCGGGTTGCTGCGCCAGCGCAGTCAATGCCGTGGCGACCGCACGCGCCTCCCCAAACGCTGGACCGATACTGCCTATGGCGATGGTCATGCCTGCAGTGATGATTGAAATAATGGCGATGTACGTCATACTATCCATGGTTTATCCTCTTGTTATTGGCAGGGTTATTTTTTCTTCGAGTTCTTGTTTTGGTTTACGCGCACGTGTGGCAGCGGCAATGTAAACCGTGGCCAGAATACTGAAAATGTACGCCTGTACCAGGCCGGTCAGTAATCCGAGCGCACTCATGATGATCGGGAAAATGAACGGCGTAATAGTGAGCAATATAGCGATAATGAGTGTGCCGCTCATCATATTGCCGAACAGACGCACAGCCAGCGCCAGGGTGCGCGAGACCTCGCTGATGATATTGAACGGCAACATAATAATCGAAGGCTGCGTATAAGCTCGAAGATATCGGCCGATGCCAGCCTCTTCTATGCCAAACATTGGTACAGCCACAAATACGCAGATTGCCAGCGCGGCGGTGGTAGAGAGAGAACCGGTCGGTGGTTCATAGCCAGGCACAATCGTGAACAGGCTTGCCATGGCGACAAATAGAAACAGAGTACCCAGAAAACCGAGATATTTTTGCGGATTCTTCAGCCCAACCTCTTCGATCTGCTGATTAATGCCAGTGACAATGATTTCCAGTAAATTCTGCCAACGCGAACGTTGCAGCTCGGTGGACAGGTTGTGTGTAATGAGTTTTGAACCGAGCACCAGCACCAGCACCAGCATCAGCCCCCAGGTGTAAACGATAGTGGCATTAAGTTTGAAAACGCCAGCTTGCCAGAAAATGATGTTGTCTGGACTAAGATTCATGACCAACCTTGGGTAACAATGGTTTTGACTGATCCGTGATGCGGGTTAGCCGAGTGATGAATATGCGTGCGATGACAAAACCAAGCAGGCCCGCGACTAAGTGTTGCCAGTTATCGCCGAGGATAAAATAAAACCCCAGCACAACGATACCCGTTCGCAGGATCATACTGCCCAAAAATAAAAATGCGACATGTTTAGCCGTGTTAATTTTACGCACCGTCCACCAGAGACCAGCGAAAAAAAACACTCCGAGCAAAGCCCCCTCCAATAGTGCAAGTAGCAGGTGCAGAAATTCATTCATCATTATTCTCCCTTTCGTCCTGATTTATTTCTCTGTCTTCTTTAACAAGCCAGTGCCAGGCATTAAAGCAACCCAAGCAGAGGCCTAAGACCAGTAGTGCCAGTGTCCAGGAATGAGATCCAGCATAGTGCTTATCTAGCCAAAGGCCGAGAGCCGCGCCCAATAATGTTGGCATCGCCACCGACCAACCAATCAGCCCCATCATACCCAGGCCTGACCACACAGTTTTAGTAACATGACGCTGAGCCTTAATTTTGCGTGCCGCCATATCACCGACCTGCTGGCTGAATTCCGTTTTACCTGGCCGCTGATTAATGTCTGGTTTTTCACTCATGATGAAACTCCGCTAGGCGACGAATGAATCCGCTCTCCATTTTCGCTAGCACCGAACGAACCTTTTGCTCCTGCTCGTCCAGATGCATAAACTCCGCCTCCACCGCCGTGCGCAACTCCCCCAGACTCATGCCGCCAATGGCATTGCGCACTGAAACCCGTACGTCACTGCCGGTTTTTACCAGAACACCTTCATCGACAGCAATGTAAACTTCGCCATCTGCTTCAGTTTCGAAAACCAGTATCCCCGCCGACAGTGACGCCACACAGTCAAGCCGTTGCGGCAGGAGTCCAAACGAACCTTCGTGTGTTACCGCAACAATACGCAAGACATCACGCTTCTCGGCGAAGACCATGAAGGGTAAAAGGATCTTAAGGTTCATCTGTGCCACTTGCATGTTATGCCTCCGCCTGTGATTCTTGTTTGACTTGATCTTCAACGTTCTGCCGGACTTCGTCAATCGAGCCGATCATATAAAACGCACTTTCAGGATAGTCTTTAAATTCATCGCTCAGAATACGTTCACAACCATCCAGCGTGTCGCTGAGACTAACCAGCTTGCCTTGCAGACCGGTGAACTGTTCGGTGGTAAAAAACGGCTGTGTCAGAAAGCGTTCCAATCGCCGGGCACGACCCACCACGTTATGATCTTCTGGCGATAACTGCTCCATACCGAGCATCGCAATAATGTCCTTGAGTTCATCGTATTGCGCAAACGTCTGTCGGATTTTCTGTGCAATCGTATAATGGCGCATGCCAATGATGCCGGGTGAGGCCATTTTGGAACTGGATTGCAACGGGTCTATAGCAGGATAAAGCCCTTCACTCGCCCGTTTGCGAGATAGCACGATGGACGCGGATAGGTGCGAAAAAATATGTACCGCGGCCGGATCAGTAAAATCGTCTGCTGGCACATACACCGCCTGTATTGAGGTAATCGCCCCGTTATCAGTACTGGCGATTCGCTCTTCGAATTGTGATAATTCGGTACCCATGGTTGGCTGGTAGCCCAACCGAGCCGGCATCTGCCCCATTAAGCCCGACACCTCCATACCCGCCTGAATAAAACGGAATATATTATCGACAAGTAACAGCACGTCACGATGCTCGTCGTCGCGAAAATATTCAGCCATGGTCAGCGCGGCATGGCCAACGCGAAAACGCGCGCCAGGCGGTTCGTTCATCTGTCCGAATACCATCACCATATTTTCCAGTACGCCCGCTGCTTTCATCTCACGATAGAGCTCTTCGCCTTCGCGACAACGTTCACCAATACCACAAAAAATACTCACACCTTCGTGTTGCCCGACCATGTTGTGAATCATTTCGGTAAGTAGCACCGTCTTGCCCACACCCGCACCACCAAACAAACCGGCTTTGCCACCACGCTCAAGTGGCATCAGCACGTCGATGAGTTTAATACCTGTCTCGAAAATTTCGGACTTGGTGGAACGCCGTGCTAACGCCGGCGGCATATTATGTACGCTACGCCATTGAATGCCAGTCGGCATTGCCTTACGATCGATTGCATTACCGAAAACATCGAACATACGTGACAGAATGCCCTTGCCCACCGGCGTCTGTAATGGTCCTCCGCTATCTTCCACCACCATGCCGCGTGCAAGTCCTTGGGTCGGAGTCAGGGCAATCCCACGCACACGATGCGCGTCGAGTTGTGAAAATACTTCAATTGCAATTTGATTTTCTGTCCCAGTGCGCAATAGGGAATGAATGGGCGGTAAATGCTCATCGAAAATGATATCTACAACACTGCCCCGTAGTGATATAACGGTGCCTGTATTCTGCAGAGTAGATTTTCTATTCATATCCTGTGATTCCCCCTCTCACTAACATGTATCACACATACCGGTAGTACTTAGCTTTCGCTAAACCTTTCTATCAGTTTAATCTCGTTTCTTTGAGTTAGTACGCGAAAAAAGAACGTTACCCTTTTACCTTTAATATAGTTAAAAACAACCAATTGATAGGTGATTCTACCACCACTATTAATATCACTCAACAGATCAAATTAACTATTGGTTTGATGGCTTATCTCGTTATCTTGCTCCCACATTCCTGCATGGGAATGCGCCATAAAAGCAACCAGGCCGGTAATTGTCAAGATAGTTGTCGCCTAAAAGTGATTTATGCCGCCTCACATTTATTCGATTCAGTGGTCGCATTTCCAGGATTCAGTTTAACCTCCTTTTCATGATCCCAATTCTTAATCTTACCC
>Ga0314774_1001009_pt1 | contig 19484 bp, 18 predicted proteins | sample MetaGCBIA2018_FD_204515 | JGI IMG/M metagenome (GOLD analysis project Ga0314774, IMG submission 204515) | Cryopeg brine microbial communities from Beaufort Sea near Barrow, Alaska, United States - CBIA 2018 | ecosystem: Environmental > Aquatic > Marine > Coastal | place: USA: Alaska | collected...
AACTTGCCACGGTGATGACAAACCAAGGGCCAATTGAAAAAGTTCGATATCTCTCATAATGGGTCTACAAGTATCATTTTTAACCATTCATTAACAATGGGTTACCCACTTGAGATAGCGAGGAACCGTTCACGGAGTATCTATAAGATTTAAACCGGTGTTCTGAAAATAAATTTTATCTTGACAGGGAGCGGGGATCCACCCTAAGGTAAATTGGTCTTACCAATATGGAGGGTTTATGGATTTCATCACACAGTTCTGTTCTGCTGCCGAAGCGGTAGGGACGCAGGTTATCTCGTGCAAAAGTTTACAGCAGGCGGTCGATTATATCGTCGAACAGGTCGACGGAACTCTGCTCTGCCCAAGTTCTTCCAGCGGCGAACGGATCGGACTGATTGATAAACTGACCAAGGCTGGAGCGGAATTGGTCACCGACAGTTTTCGTGAACGCGCTCCGACCGCCAAGGCCGGGGTTACCGGTGCCAACTTTGGCATCGCCGACACCGGGACCATCGTCCTCGAAAGCACCGATGAGCCGACCCGCCTGGCGAGCACCCTTCCCGAGCAGCACTTTGTCCTGCTCGACCCGGAGAAGATCGTGGCCGACGGAATCGAAGCTGTCGCCCCTTTGCGTGATCTACACCAGCTCGGCGCACGCAACTTTATCGCCTACATCACCGGACCGAGCCGCACCGCCGATATCGAACGTGTTTTGACTATCGGCGTCCACGGCCCAAAAAAACTGCATATTCTTCTTGTTCCGGGGCTATCCTCTGACCCGATGGAGAATTAACAATGAGTAAAAAACGCAACCAGCAATACAAAGCCCGAATCGATCAGGCACTCGCCACCCCGAAACTGCAACAGGCGTTGCACCAGTTCGGCGATGCCTTCCTGCTCGCTCGAGAAAAAGCCTTCACTGGTCACGACTTCGAAGCGCTGCGCAGCAACATTGCCGAAATGAAAGATGAAGTGCGCGAAAACCTCGATCGGTATCTGGATGAATTCTGCCATAATGCTACGAGCGCCGGCGCCACCATCCATCATGCCGCCACCGCCGAGGAAGCAAACGATTACATTGCCAGACTGGCGACCGCCAAAGGGGCGAAGCTGGCGGTCAAGAGCAAGAGTATGGCGAGTGAAGAGACCCACCTCAATATCGCCCTGGAAAAAGCCGGGGTCAAACCGCTCGAAACCGATCTCGGCGAATGGATTATTCAGCTCGCCGGCCAGCGGCCGAGTCACATGGTGATGCCGGCGATCCATATGTTCAAAGAGGAGGTTGCCGAACTGTTCGGCAAGGAAACCGAACAGGAAGAACCGGCAGAGATTCAGCATCTGGTCGAAGTCGCCCGACAGCAGTTGCGCCAGGGGTACCTCGATGCCGATATCGGCATCACCGGCGCCAACATCGCCGTCGCCGAAACCGGCGGCATCGCCCTGGTGACCAACGAAGGAAATGCCCGGCTGACCAGCACTCTGCCGCCGACCCACGTGGTTCTCGTCGGCATCGATAAACTCGTCCCGACTCTCGAAGATGCGGCTCGGATCATACAGATTCTCCCCAAGAACGCCACCGGCCAGCTCTTGACCAGCTATGTCACCTGGATTCGTGGTGCGGTACCGTGCGGCGACGAGACCAAAGACCTCCATATCGTCCTGCTCGACAACGGCCGCCGGAAACTGGCGGAGGCGCCGAGCTGCAAGGACGCCCTGCGCTGCATCAAATGCGGCGCCTGTGCCAATGTCTGCCCGGTCTACCAGACCGTCGGCGGCCACGTCTTCGGCCACATCTACATCGGCGCCATCGGCATCATCCTGACCGCCTTCTACAATGGTCTCGATCAGGCGGCCGAACTGGTCCGGGCCTGCATCGGCTGCCGCGCCTGCGTCGCCGTCTGCCCGTCGAAAATCGACCTGGAGAGCATCATTCTGAGCCTGCGCGAACAGGTCGGCGATGAAGAAGGGATCGGCCTCGGCAAGTCGCTGGTCTTCCGCAAAGTGATGCGCAATCGCAAGCTGTTCCACTCCCTGATCCGCGCCGCCAGCCTGTTGCAGAAGCCGGTCACCCGGGGAGAGAGGACCATCCGCCACCTCCCGCTCTTCTTCTCCTCCCTCACCGAATGGCGGACCCTCCCGACGGTGGCCGAGAAACCGCTGCGCGATCTGTTTGACGATTTGCCGCAACCGGTTGAACAGCCGCGCTACAGGGTCGCCTTTTATGGTGGCTGCGCCAACGATTTCATCTATCCGGAGCTCGGCGTCGACCTGGTGACGGTGATGAACACGTTGAATGTCCTGGTCAGCTACCCGAAAGAACAGAACTGCTGCGGCGTACCGGCCCTCTACTCCGGCGACAAAGAGACCGCGGTTGCGATGGCGAAGCAGAATATCGATGCCCTCTTGAAAGATGATCCAGACTTTGTGCTTACCACCTGCCCGACCTGCACCATGGCGCTGCAGCGCGATTTTGTCGAACACCTGGCCGATGACCCGGCCTGGGCCGACAAAGCGAAGCGTCTCGCCGCGATCACCGTCGATGCCGCCGGTTTCATCGTCAACCAGTTGCAGGGAGCGGACCAGTTTACAGGGCTGCCGGGAATTGAAAAAGTGACCTACCACGACTCCTGTCACCTAAAACGGGGCGCCGGTGTCTGGCGGGAGCCCCGCGCACTGATCCAATCGTCAGGGGATGAGCTGATCGAGATGGAGCATGCCGACCGCTGCTGCGGTTTCGGCGGCTCGTACTCTTTCACCAGCCATCCGGATATCTCGAAAAACATCCTCAATGACAAAATCCGGGATATCGAGAAGAGCGGCGCCGACTGCGTCGCCATGGACTGCCCCGGCTGTCTGATGCAGATCCGCGGTGGTCTGGAGAAACAGAACCTCCCGACCCGGGCGCTGCACACCATCGAGCTGCTGGCAGAGAAGTTGCGGCGCTGATCTTCCAGAACATATATAAAAAAAGAGGAGCGGCCGATGGCCGCTCCTCTTTTTTTCAACGAATTTCCTGATGACAACAAAACCTCTCCGCTTATCCGATCGACATCAGAACCCCTCTTCGTAGTGCCCATCAGGAATGCGTACCACCAGAACCGGCTGCGTTGCCTTGTGCAGGACCTTGTGCGTCGTCGAGCCGAGAAGGGCATCCCCGAGGACGGCATGCTGATGCGGCCCCATGAGTTTCACCTTGGCCCGGGTCTGCGCTGTACGCTGAATTTCTGCGCGCTGCGCGGAAGGGGGTGTGGATATCGACCAGGCTCTGGGCGTATGGTGGCAGGGCCTCAAGCGCAGAAACAGCAATGATCTCAGCATCATGCTCTTTTGCAATAGCGAGAGCATAGCGATAGACGTACGGGGCACCTCCCCCCATCCCGGTGGCATAGAGTATTTTTTTATTTTCGGAAGCATTCCATTCTCCCTTAACCTGCTTTGAAGACAACAGTAAACAGCAGACTTGTTTCGCCCGAATTCAACTATTGGACCCACCTTTCTTTAATCATAGTTTTCCCGATTTGCAACCTGAGGTGATGAGTTAATCGAGTAAGGAGGGTGACTCGCAGGAGATCGTTTAGAAAAAACAGCAAAAATCCGATCGCGACGGCCTGCTCGATTTCGTCCGGGTGATGAACAAGAAACCGGAGCAAACCTTTATCGTGCATGGCGAAGAGGAAACTTCAGCGAGTCTGGCTCATGATCTGCGCACGGAACTGGGACTTGAGCAGGTGCAGATCCCGCAGCCGCTTGACTCTTTCGACCTCTGACCACGCAGCGATTCCCCTCGACTGCTCTGCCTGCAGGCTCTGATATCGACCGTTTTTTTAAAAATCAGTAGAGAAACAGATGAAGCAGCGCGCGCACGATCAGGCCGCAGAGAGCACCGGCAATAGCCGGACGGACTACCGAAGCTGTTTTTGGCCCGGCTGACATCAACAGGGCGATACCGACAATATCGAGCGGATTGATCATGAATCCGGCAAGTCGGTTGATCTCGGCGATGCTGAGCGTCCCCGCCTGAACCAACTGCATGGAGACCCCGAGCATCGCCGTTCCGCCCGCCATGAATTTGGTCACGATCGGGAGGACGGCGGCTGAGGAGAGTCCGAACAGGCTGAACAGGGGGGTTGTCACCGTTTCAACCAGGGCGATGAGTCCGAAATACTCGGTCAGATTGACGACAAAGATGGCGATGAGGATAATCGGTACGGACTTCCAGACAATCTCCACCGCATCCTGCCCGCCGGCGATGAGGAGGGTGACGGTGCTGGTCTTGGTGTCCCGCTCGAACTCCAGCGTTTCGGTAACGACATTGGCGTCGAGAGAGCGGGTGAAGAGATAGTAGGTCGTGCTCGCCGCAATCAGGCCGCCGACAATCGAGGTCAGCAGAACTCCCCCCACATCGAGTCCGATCGCCGCCATCGGGAAGACCACGTTGGCCTGCGACATGGCAAAGACCATCGCCAGGGTGGCCGCAATTCCGCGCCGCGAGGTCCCGTTCGTCTCCATCAGGCGGAGTGATGCGATCGGGGCGGCAAAGCCGACAAAGAGGAGTTGCAGGGCGGCAAACACCCCGATCCCCGGAATCCCGAAACGATTGAGCGCCGGCGCCAGAAGCTTCGATATGCCGGCGACAACCCCCCTCGCTTCGAGCAGTTTCATCAACGCCATCATAATGACCAGAACCGGCAGCAACACGTAGAGCGCCAGATCGACCGTCGTTTTCCCCGATTGTAATATCAATTGAATAATCTGTTCCAATACCGTCTCCTGATGAGTCGCCGAGAGTCAAGCGAGTTGAGTCTGACTCTTTTTACAGGAGCGGTGCTTTTAATGAAAGAAGAATAAACGGCTCGGCAAACAAACTTTCGCTTCAAAAAAATCCAGAGTTGTAGACCCGCATCTGGTTTCTGTTATTGTTGAAATCTGTTCACACTATTAATTTCTGACCTCTCTTGGTAAACTTATTCGGGTCGCGTCCGTCTAAAGAAACTGTATATCATCTTTTCCCCTTCCCACCGGAGGCACAACCATGCAACGACTGATCATTACCTTAATTACTCTCCTGCTCTTTTTTCTTTCTCCCCGCGCCTATGCGATCAGCGAATACGACCTTATGGAGCCGGTCATGCTGAACGTCTCCCTCGGCACCGGGTTTGAATTCTTCTCCGGCGATTACGGTACAGGAGAGACCATCGACACCTGGCAGATCCCTCTGCTGGTCGAATGGACACCGCACCCGCGCCTCGGACTGTCAATGGAAATCCCCTTTATCCACCAGAGCAGCAGCAACAGCCAAACGGTCATGATCGGGCGCCGCGCGACAGACACCACCAGCTCCGAAAGCGGTCTGGGCGATATAACTCTGGATGCGAACGTTACCCTGTTCAGCGAGTCGGAGCACTCCCCGCGACTGCTCGCCCTGCTCTACGCCAAGCTCCCGACGGCCGATGATCAGAAAGGGCTCGGGACCGGCAAGTTCGATTGGGGTGGCGGGATCGGAATCGGCCAGCGATTCGGGGCGTGGTCGGCCTATGCCGAAGGACTCTACGTTCTGGCAGGGAGTTCGGATCTCTACCCGCTGGACGACTACTGGAACTGGCTCGCTTCGCTCAGTTACCGGGTGAGCACCACCCTGCACCCAGGGCTCTCGCTGTCAGGCGGGACAGCTCCCTTTGCCGGAAGCGACGGGCCGCTCGAGATCAAAGCGAGGCTCAGCGGCCTCGGTGGCGAGCGGACCAGCTACAGCTTCTATCTTTCCCGGGGTCTGAGCGACGGCAGCCCTGACTGGGGGGTCGGATTGTTCGGTTATCTCGACTTTTAAAGTGACCAAAAACAGAGCCAAAACAACAAAGGCCACCCGATAACGGGTGGCCTTTGTATTGATGGCGTCGTAAAAAGTCCGCCCTACGGCGTTACGGCGTTTTTTCAGGACCTTGACATACCCTATGTATGCCTTCGCCCCTGAAAAACCACCAGGCCTTGTAGGACGAAATTTTTACTTAGCCATCCCAGGAGTTTTTGCAAGAGCATCTTGTGTTGAAGCGGCTCAAGATCAATCAACTTTGTCTACCTGCAACTGTTGACGATCCCGTTGCTGATCCCGCAGGAGATCCTGATCTTTGGTGGCATCCAGACGGTCACTCTGGCCGTCCCGTTTCTGGTCACGTTCCTGGGTCTGAATCTGTTTGTGCTCTTGCAGACTGTCGCCTGTTTTCACCTGCTCCTGAGTGCGGAGCTGCTGACGATCCTGAGTGCGGGTCTGATCGCGATCCTGAAGCCGGTCATGCTGACGATCAGCCTGACGGTTCATGCTCCGGTCAGCAGACAGACTGCCGGATCCAGAGCCTGTCATCTTGGCGATACCTGCCGCGGGGAGGGTGAGGACGAGAGTGAGGACGAGGGTCAAAATAAAGAGTAGTTGGCGAGTCATGATATTTCTCCTTGTAAGTCGTGTTTGGCGTTATTGCCATCTGTCTCTTAGACGGAACGACTCACAGGAGGTTTACAAGAAACCCTTTTTTTAATAAAATTTTTTAATTTTAAGGAATGGGGTCTGAATCTGAAGGGGGGTCGATTCTCGTACAAGGAGGTGTTTGCCGTCGTTCCAGACGGAGAGAATGCCGGCGGCAGAATAACGGCCGGATTCCCCCGGCCGCTCTCTGCTCTCTCAAAATGCGGTAAAATCAGCGTCGTCCGCCGCCGCTGTGCATTCCTGACCGATCGAGATACCGCTCGCGAAGTTCGCGACGACGATCGAGACGTTCCTCGTTGCTAAGCTGACGCAGTTCCTGCAACTCCTTGCGCAACGACTGTTGCTCCTCGGGGGTGAGATCGTGCAGTTGCTGATTGAGCAGACGCAACTTCTGCTGCTGGGTGGGTGTGAGCTGCTGCCAGTGCTGATACCGTTTTTTAAGAAGTTGCTGCTCCTCAGATGGCATAGAACGAAATGTATCCAAACGCTCGCGTAACTGCTGCTGTTTTTCCGCCGGCAACGCCTTGAACTGCTGATACTTCTCGCGCAACTGTTCGCGCTCTGCAGGGGGCATCTGTTGCCAGCGCTGCAGAGCTTCGCTATTCTCCTCTGCGGCGACAGCGGAGTGATCCTGCGCTGCGTCAGCAGCCAGAGTTGAAAGCGGCAGCGCCAGAAGAGTGATCAGAGCCAGAAACAACAATTTATTTTTCATCAGTGACCTCCAGTGCTGCGACGCTTTCCATATTTTGCAGCAGTTCCATCATTTCGAGCAGTTCCATTATCTCTATCACCTCTTGATCTTCCTTACTTAACGCAGCCGCCGATTGCTCGACCGAAGTCTCATCCTCTGCAAAGGAGAGAGTCGCGCCCGTCAGCAACAGGGTGAGCAACAATGGCATCACGATCCCCGATCTTCTCATCCGAGCCTCTCCAGATCCTGCAGGAGCTCCAGATCCTGCAAAAGATCGAGATCCTGCAACAGCTCGAGCTGTTCGAGCATTTCGAAATCAGCCATCGCCGGAGTTGTCGGGACAACCGGAGCAACCAAACCGTTTTGATTGGCCGGTTGCATCAACAGGATAACAACAGCCAGCGCTCCGGCCGCAGCCAGACCACCCCCCCATGAGCCTATCGAACGAATAGAAGGCATCGAACGACGCCGGATCGGTTGGGTGACCTTTTCCACAAACTGTCGCTTCTGCACGGCGGTCAGCTTCAGCTCGAAAGGAGGGAGAGCCGCCAGACTCGCCTCTATCCCGGCAAGTGAGGCTCGACAGGGAGGACATCTTTTTAGATGCTGCTCCAGTTCATACCGCTGATCTTCAGGCAGCTCATCGTAGTGATAGAGGGTCAGCATCTCATCGTGACAGCTCTTCTGTTTGGTCATGGTAACTCCTCTCCCCCCGGGCGAAATTCTGTTCGAAACAGGGTGACAGCCCGATGCAGATGGGACTTGACTGTCCCCTCCTGCAGCCCGAGCAGTGCAGCGATCTCCTTCATCGTCAACCCTTCCATATGACGCAGGACAAAAACCGCTTTCTGTCGGGGCGGAAGCCTGTTCAACAGCTGCTGCATCCGCCCCTGAGTCTCTTGGGCCAACAGCAGATCCTGCGGCGAAGCCGAAGGGGAAACGGCCAGATCAACGGGATCAATCTGATCCGAATCATTGCTGCGGAAAAAAAAGAGCTTCCTCCGAAGCTGTTCCCGACGGAGATGATCGATTGCCAATCGTGAAACGGTGCGGTAAAGCCAGGTGCCGACGCGACTCTCACCCCGAAAGCTCGACAGCGACTTGAACAGCCGGAGGAATGCCTCCTGGGCGATATCCTCGGCGACGTCCCGCTGCCCGACCATCCGCCACGCCAGAGCGATGATCTTCTCACTGTGGAGTTCGACGAGTTGGGTAAAGGCCTGTTCCTGACCGTCTCTGGCCTGATCAAGCAATATTTTTTCGGAGGCTGGCTGCATCGGCATAGGGTACCTGCCTGCCAGTGTGGTGTCAATTACGGTCATAGCATAAATAGGTGTAAGACCCCCACATATCGAGTCGCACAGCATGGAAACCTCCTTGTCGCTTTAAATGTTAGACGAACAACGAAGGGAATGGTTTACATCGATAGAGATTTTGTCAGGGTGCCAAAACACAAACGGCCCACCAAAATAGCGGGCCGTTTGTATCTATCAGAAGCGTGATTCCATGCGACCTCTTGTTTTGCGCCGCATCAACATCGCACTACCGCTCAGCCACAAAGGTCAGGAACCGCTGTCGCCCGGCTGTGGGAGGAGGGTGCGAAACAATATTTCAAAGGCGAGATCGATGTCCGTATCCGGGTTGAGCGACGGTCCGATCAGCCGAACCTGCTCGGCCCGCTTGAGCAGACGATCATCGTATCGGGCCTGAGGCGCCAGACCACGTAGCGAGGTTTTGAACCGGTTAAAATTAAGGTCACGGGTCAGCTGCATCGCGTCACCGAGGCCGCTGTAATCGAGCGCACCCCGATTGAAGACCACCGCCCCCCGTTCGCGGGCATAGAGCCAGAGGGTCTCATCGCGCTCAATGGAGGTCAAGGTCTCCTCTGTCGTCACTTTTTTGGTCATCGGCAGACCACCGGAAAGGAGGGTTTTGCCGAGGCTGAATTTACGCTCAGTCGTCGTATGGGTCGTCTGCGTCTGCCCGGCGCTGCAGTTTGCGGCCAACAGCAAATCTATCGTGCCATAGTCGATACGGCACGCATCACCGGCGTTCGACTCGAGCTCCAGCGCCTCTGGTCCGAGGACGAAACGACGGACAGAAAACGGCGGAGTGCCGCTCCGAACAGAGACCGGATCGACCGACAGTGCGGGGACCCCTGCTTCTGAAAGCCTGGCCGCCAATGTCTCTGCCGGCAGCGCATCGGCAAACGTTGCGAGAACCCTCGGCCCGCCACCGGCAATTTTTTGCCGCGCCTCAAACAGCAGGATCGAGAGCGTATCGGCAACCGCTTTGGCGACCTCCACCTCTTCAATTTCCCACCCATACACGACAACAAGATACATCACGTACTCCTTTGGGGGGAACGTTCATGCCTGAACCGGCAGGGAAATCCTGACGGCGCACTCTCCACCCGGCAAATGAAAAGGGGCCGGAACAGAGAAACTGTCCGGCCCCTTATGATTACGGCGTATCAGCCGAGAATCTCTCTCGCTTTGGCGACGAAGTTTTCAGCGGTGAAACCGAAATGCTGCATCAACGCATCGATCGGGGCGCTCGCGCCGAAGCTGGTCATGCCGATCATCGTCCCTTTTGCACCGGCATACCGCTCCCAACCGAAGGTAGCGCTGGCTTCCATGGTGACCCGTGCCGTGCAGGCCGGAGGGAGAACCTCGTCCCGATAGCTCTGATCCTGCGCCTCGAACAGTTCCCAGCTCGGGAGTGAAACGACCCGGGTGCCGATCCCCTCACCCTGCAGCGTCTCCCGTGCCGCCATGGCATGCTGCACCTCGGAGCCGGTGGCGATGAGGATCAGCTGCAGCGGGCCATCTTCTGCCGCCAGGACGTAACCCCCCTGCTGCAGGCCGGCGACCGCGCCGAACTGCGTCCGGTCAACCGTCGGGAGCGCCTGCCGGGTCAAAACCAGCGCCGTCGGCCCTTTACGATTACTGATCGCCGCCTTCCAGGCTTCGATCGTTTCATTCGCATCGGCCGGACGGATCACGGTCATGTTCGGCATCGCCCGCAAGGAGGCGAGGTGTTCCACCGGCTGATGGGTCGGGCCATCTTCGCCGAGACCGATCGAATCGTGGGTGAGGACGTAGATCGGGGCGAGCCCCATCAGCGCCGCCATCCGCATCGCCGGTCGCATATAGTCGGCAAAGACGAAGAAGGTGCCGGCAAACGGGATGATCCCCGGGGTGTGCGCCAAGCCGTTCATGACCGACCCCATGGCGTGTTCACGGATGCCGTAGTGGATATTGCGACCACTCTCTCCCGGCAGCCATGAGGCTTCGCCTTTGATCTCAGTATTATTGGAGGGGGCGAGGTCGGCACTGCCACCGATGAGAAATGGCATCTTCGGTGCCAGGGCGTTGATCGCAGCACCACTCGCCTGACGGGTCGCCTTGTTGTCGCCGGTCGCAAAGGTCGGCAGATCGGCAGACCAGCCGGACGGAAGTGCGCCGTCTGCGACAGATAGCCAGGAAGCGACCTTCGGCTCAGCTTTTTTTGCCTCAAACTGCTGTTGCCAGGCTTTTTCGAGCGCGGCCCCTTTTTCGACGCAACCCCCCATGTGCTGGGCGACCTCGGCCGGAATGGCAAACGTCGCCTCCGGATCGCGGCCGTAGCCAATCTTGGTCAGCCGGAGCTCTTCGGTCCCGAGCGGCGCGCCGTGGGCATCATGGCTGTCCTGCTTGGTCGGCGCCCCCTGGCCGATATGGGTCCGGGCGACGATCATCGACGGACGCGGATCGCTTTTGGCCCGCTCCATCGCCGCATCGATCTCGGCCATGTTCTCCCCTTCGACCCGCTCGACGTGCCAGCCGTAAGCGAGGTAACGGGCGCCGACATCTTCGGTAAAGGCGAGGGAGGTATCCCCTTCGATGGTGATCTTGTTGTCGAGATAGACGTAATTGAGGTTCCCCAAGCGCAAGTGACCGGCGAGCGAAGCCGCTTCGGACGAAACCCCTTCCATCAGGTCACCGTCGCTGCAAATGACCCAGGTCCGGTAATCGAACAGCCCGGCGTCGACATGCTGCGCCAGGTACTCTCCCCCCATCGCCATGCCGACCGCGACAGCAACACCCTGCCCTAAAGGACCGGTGGTGGTTTCAACCCCGGCAACATGCCCGAATTCGGGATGGCCGGCGGTCTTGGCGCCGTACTGGCGGAAGTTTTTGATATCATCGAGCGACAGATCGTAGCCGGTCAGATGCAGCATGCTGTAGATCAGGGCCGAGGCGTGACCGCAGGAGAGGATGAACCGGTCGCGACCGGCCCAATCGGGGTTGCGCGGATTATGCCGGAGATGCTTCATATAGAGGAGATAAGCGATCGGGGCCGCTTCCATCGGTGTTCCGGGGTGCCCCGAGTTCGCTTTTTCCACAGCGTCGGCTGCGAGCAGACGGATGGTATCGACAGAATTACGGACGATCGGTGCAGCAAATTCTTTGGACATTTTATACAAGCTCCTTGCAAAGGGGGAATGGGTTGCCACATTGAAGCAGGAATCTGACGAAAAGACAAGGTGGCAACGACTCCGAAGAGGAGAAAGATTGCTGATACAGCATAATAAATGTTCTTACGCAACCGTCCCCCAGTCGCAGATCGACTCTGGCAGCCGACAAAAATCCTGATACACTCTCTCCTGGATCAAAACCGGCCACGCACGACAGGCAAAAAAGGAGGGTTTTATGACCAGCCGCAAAATCAAAAAGGTATCGACCAGCATCCCGACCCTTGAGGGGGCGGGGGTTCACCTCAATCGCGCCTTTGGCAACAACGACGTCCCACAGTTCGACCCCTTTTTACTCTTCGACGATTTTCGCTCGCACACACCGGAGCATTACAGAAAAGGGTTCCCCTGGCATCCGCACCGCGGTATCGAGACCATCACCTACGTGCTCAAAGGGGATGTGGAACATGGCGACAGTCTCGGCAATAAAGGGGATATCAGCAGCGGCGATGTGCAGTGGATGACAGCGGGAAGCGGGATCATCCATCAGGAGATGCCGAAGGGGGACAACGAAGGAAACATGGAAGGGTTCCAGCTCTGGGCCAACCTCCCGGCGGTCGACAAAATGATGCACCCGCGCTACCGCGACATCAAGGCGGAGCAGATCCCGACCGTGACTTTAGAGGGCGGCGCGTCGATCAAACTGATATGCGGACAGATCGGCGATGTGCAAGGGCCGGTGACCGATGTGATGATCGAGCCGGAATATCTCGACGTGACCCTCCCGGCGCATGCACTCTTTACCCACCCGACCGTAAAAGGGCATACGGTTTTTGCCTATGTGCATGCGGGAGAGGGGCGGTTCGATGACGTTTCGGACAAGTTGCTCGGCAACCGGTCGCTGGTGTTGTTTGAGCAGGGGGAGCAGGTCACCATCACCGCCGGCGATGAGGGCTTAAGCTTTTTGCTGGTTGCTGGCAAACCACTCAACGAGCCGGTCGCCTGGGGGGGGCCGATTGTGATGAACACTCAGACAGAACTGCAGCGCGCCTTTGACGAATTCCAGAACGGGACCTTCATCAAGCATGGCTAGCGGACTTGAATAGGCAGTATATCAGATCAAATAGCAGAAAGGCTAACCCCGACCTCGGCCCGTTAGATGAGGGGCACTCAACAGCCAGCAAAGAGACCCCTCGAACGTCTTCACAACTGATTTTGGCATGGACTTAGGCTGGATAAAACATGTACAAAACTGATAACCTGCGCTACCTGGTGTGGAGTCACCTCAGCAGGCTCTGGTCTCTTGCCGGGAAGCTCCGGATCAGGGCGTAACAAACCGTATTATGCGAAAGGGGTTTTTATCAAATGAATTATCTCACCGAATTCTGGCTCAATAACTCGGGAAAAATCATATCGGTCTGCTACCAGATTCTGCTGGCGCTGGCAGTTTTGCTCGCCAGTCGCATCTGCGCAAAAATCGTCCGCAAGTCGATTCAGAAGGCGAACCAGAAGATTGAACGCCTCGATGAAACCCTGGTCCCGATACTCTGCACCACGGCCAGTTATTTTGTCTATGCCATTGGGCTGATCATCGTCCTCGATATCTTCGGCGTCAACACCAACAGCATCATCGCCCTGTTGGGTGCCGCCGGGCTGGCCATCGGTCTGGCGCTCAAGGATACCCTGAGTAATATCGCCGCTGGTATCATGCTGCTGATCCTGCGGCCCTTCCAGGTTAACCATTACATCGAGTGTGGCTCCTTTCAGGGGACCGTTCTGGAGATTGGCCTGTTTACCAGCATTCTGAAGACTATCGAAGGGGTGTATGTCGGTGCCGAACAGTGCTATGTGGGACGCGCCTATGTATAACTATACCCGTAACGGGTCCAGGCGGATGGATCTGGTGGTCGGGATATCCTATGGTGATTCGATCGATACCGGCTACCAGGTCTTGCGTGAGATCGCCGCAGCGGAGCCGCGGATTTTTCAAGACCCGGCCCCCCAGCTCATGGTCCAAGCTCTGGCCGACAGCTCGGTCAACCTGCAGTTGCGAATCTGGGCGACGGTCGACGATTACTGGGACGTTTATTGGGAGTACAACAAGGTTCTCAAGGAGAAGATCGAGGCGGCCGGCCTGACCATACCGTTCCCGCAACGAGATGTGCATATGTGAGAGAGAGGCAAAGGGATAGGGGGCAGGCTTGACAATCGGAGATTCTTTTTTAGGATAGGAATTAACAATTGGAGAATTGCAGCTCAACCGCCACCGACCGCTCCCCCAGTAAAATAAAGCCAAAGGGTCGCTTTTGTTCTTATTAGTTTCAACTTGTCAAGCCTAACCCTTTTTCTTCAATCGTAAGCAATCGCCGATATAAGTAGTTGAAAGGGAGGTTGAAGGGGAGAGGACGTGAATCTCCGTTTGTCAAACTTGCCCCCTTTCCCATGAGTTATCATCGGTGCTACTGTTCCCCCCTATGACTTCCCAGACCGCCCCCACAACCTCCGTCTCCAGGCTTTCAATCGGTCTGGTCATGTTCGGAGTTCTCGCCACCGGTATCGGCCAATCGATGACCTTTACCTTGCTGGCACCGCTCGGCCGTGAAGTCGGACTCGGCGAAGTGCAGATCGGCCTGATCATCAGTTGCTCCGCTCTGGTCTTCACCCTGACCAGCCCGTTTTGGGGCCGCCGCAGCGATCGCTGGGGGCGCAAACCGGTGCTGCTCATCGGCCTGTTCGGCTACACCTTCGGTAGCATCCTGTTCGCCACGGTTTTGTTCTTCGGCCTCAAGGGGCTCCTGACCGGCACAACCCTCTATCTGCTGGTCATCACCTCGCGGGTCATGATGTCCTCGCTGATGTCGGCAGCACCGAGCGCCGCTTCGGCCTATATCGCCGACACCACAACTGTCGGGCAACGGGTGGCCGGAATGGGCCGCCTCGGCGCCGCCCGTACCCTCGGAGCCATCCTCGGCCCGGCCATGTGCGGACTACTCGCCGTGGTCGGCCTGCTGGCACCACTCTACATTGCCGCCGGCATCACCCTGTTCAGCACAATTTTGGCCGCGGTTGTCTTGCAGGAACCGGCGCGAACCAGCCAGAGACCGACGGAAAAGCTGAAACTGAAGCTGTTTGACAGACGCTACTTCCCGTACATTCTGATCGGATTTATCACATTTTTGGCGTTCTCTATGGTCAGTCAGACCATCGGTTTCTACATACAGGATCGATTCGTCCTCGACGGTAAGGCGACCGCCCAGGCCCTCGGCATGGGGATGATGGTTGCGGCGGCGATGTCGTTCTTTTCTCAGGCGTATCTGGCCGGTCGGTTTAAGATGAGTCCGACCACGATGATGTCGGTGGGGTTACCGTTATTGATGGTCGGGTATGGCGCCTTGCTCTCTGCCGGGAGTATTACGACGCTGGTGATCGTTTTGGGGATTATAGGGTTGGGACTCGGCATGATCTCACCCGGATTCACCGCCGGTGCCTCGCTTGCGGTCGGTCCCGAAGAGCAGGGGGCGGTCAGTGGCATGGTTTCCGCCTGTCCGGCAGCCGGGTTTATACTCGGTCCGATTATCGGCACCAGCCTCTATCAGCTCAATCCATCCCTCCCCTACCTCTGCGCATGTGCGCTGATGGTGCCGTTGTCTATCTATGTCTGGCGGTTCGGGAGGAGTAAACGGGGGCAATAAGGTTTGCATTCCCAACTTCCAAAAAGTGAGACGTGTAGACTCAACCCGTTTTTGCTCATTTACTTAATAGAATTCAAGATTAAAGACTTGACCCCGTTCTCTGACCCCGTTCTCCGGGCTTCGGGTTTTACTGGCTTGTCGACAGATAATCCGTGGGAGATGACCGTCTCAACGTCCACAATGTCTTATCAGAAGTTCGTGTTCGGTCCAGCTTTCCATATATCCGCGTTACCTAAGGGCATTGATATATACAACTCAAGTTGTCTTACATAATTGCCGAAGAATTTCTGACCTTTCTAAGCCAATCTCAATTGCCCTCCCCGCATTCAGAGAAACTAGTGATTGTACTCGAGCAGGTCGAAGCTGTGCAATGGGTTTTGCGCAAAAACTCTGGTTCGAACTAAAGGAGTTAAATAGATTAAGATCTTCCGCAAGGGCAGCTTCCTTGATTTGGAAGCTCAAGCTAGGCTTTAAAGTTACCCTTAAAAGAAAAGAATCATTATCCACTGATCGGACCGCAATTACGGAGCCCTCTTCTGCATCAATAAGTGAATCTGGATTTATGCGGTTGGCAAGAAGGAATGAGTACTGGTTATTAATGCGAGTTTCCGGTCTTGCACAGTCACAAGTTGGCGTAATGCAAATCAGATACTTACCACCTATCTTTCTTTTAAGAATTGTCCCCTGATCAAGTCGCAATGGCATTGTCGATTGAGTATGAAAAAAGGCATCGAGGGTGACAAGTTGTTCGCGATATTCTTGATCATTTCTACACGCGATTGAGAGGTAACCCCAGGCAATGATCCTGGCAACCTCTGACTTCCAACTGATCCCTTTAGGTTTTGTCAATGCCGGCCACTTGCTTGCACCATTTCCCATCCAATCATGTATCTCTTGCTCGAGTTCACCTAACTTTTCTTTAGACGTGGGGAAAGACTTTTTTTGTTTGTGCTGAATTCTGCCGTGAACAGTCTTTGCGCTCTCACCGCCCCATTGAGGAATATCTTTTTTTGATGCAATAAACGCCGATATACCTTCATCTGACAATATCGAAAGATTGGGCTGGTTCCGTTCTACTAACGAGCGCCACTCGTCAATCATCAAGCTTCTGAAACAGCTATTGGGACCAATGGGACTTCCATCCTCAAGCCACTCTGCAATAAATGGCACATCTAATTCACTGCTGAAATGAGTCAGCACTTCATGCAATTTACCTTTGTAGCTCGAGAGAAGCTGAAGGGCCGCTAGCTGCAACAATCCACCAAATTGCTCACGAATTCCATTAACGGCTTCATTGAGAACGTTGGCTGGTTCAACAGTGTTTTGACCTCCAGCCTGAGGTTTGTTCTTCATGGAAAATGAAAAAGGACCACAGTTAAAAACCAAGCCAGTTCCTTTTGTTGCTTCCCCAAGGTGATCGCTGATTTTCTTTCGAACATCGGCTAAGTCTTGGTCAGTAAGAATAAAAATAAACCGCGGTGTTCCAGTGTTTTTTAAGGTCTCCAAAAGGGCAAGTGCAGGTCTTGAATCTTCAGATCCAAGGTACCAATCAAGGATCAATATATCCGCTTTTGATGCCAATTTGAGTGCTGTTTCGCGTTGAGAATCAGTATAGGCAAACCCTGTAAACAACAAACCTTGATTGGTTATTTCTTTGCCAATTTCTCGCAGGTAAACTGGGTCAGTGATACTCGTCAATGCGGATTGGGGCATTGCATCTTGGCTTGTACTAGTCAAGACCACATTTTCTTGAGGCAGAATCACTTGTTGATCGAAGTTGATTTGGCTAAAATCTGTGTCCTCTAACTCTGGGGCATTCTGAGCCTCCGCCCAATGATCATCAATAAGGACAACAGCTTTAAGGAAGTCCCTAATTGTTTTATCGGCTAGTTCGCTATAACTAGTTTGCGTCATCGCCATCTTCTTCCCTCAAATTGCGCACTTTTTCACTAAATTTTAGGCAAAAGCAGGCCCCCTGCTCCACTTTGTAGGCAGAGTCATTAGTTGCCCAAATCTCATGATTTGCTAATGACAAACTCTGCCGAGCGATATAAAGTCCCAACCCCCTCCCGTCCTTTTTAGTCGAGGTGAAAGCCTCAAAGACCGTTTTCAACATTGTTTCGTGTATTCCTGGCCCGCTGTCATTAACAATGATCGCATCGTTAACTATGTCAAAACGGATTGTTCTCCTTTCAACAGAACGGAGCCAGTAGATTGCGTTATCGACAAGATTTACAAACGCAGGATAAATCAACGCAGGAGACTCTAAAATTTTGAATTTGAGGAATCGATCAGACGGCTCAAACGAAACACCTGTCACATCCAGATCATGTTCCAAAAATTGTCTTATAAAGTCCAAGATACTTTCACCTGAAATCTGTTTCTTGGTGCGATAGCTTGCGCGATAGAGGGGTTCAAGTTGTCGGTAGCGAAGCTCAAGATGCTGAAACGAAGACTGCAAAGAATTTACTTGGGTCATTGCAGTTGGAATCTTATTGAACATGTGTCGGAGACTGGCTATCGATCCAGAAATTCCCCTGAACATATTGAGGAGATCGTGATGAATCATCTCAACCGACAGACCAACCTGTGCCAATTCTACAGTTTCCTGAACCTTCTTCTCTAGCTCTTCAATGCGGTCATCCTGTACTGACAGAATCAATTCATTATTTTCAGAGAGGGCTCCCCTGAAAACATGCGAAAGTCGCTCATGCAATTCCATGCATGTGATCTCACCAAAATTTGCAGCTTCGGCAGTGAGCTTTACAACACCCTCTACACTTTGCTCTGTACTAATCGCACCTGCAACGGAGGTAGCGCCAGTAGCTTGAAGTAAAGCAGTTTCAACTTGGGCCAACGCATCGGTTTTGATTTCGTTAATACGGGTTGTAATAGTTGATGTTTGTTTCTCAACAAGACTATTCAATTCAGCAAATGCTTTGCCAATGCGCATCTTCCCTGTTGCGAGCGCATTCTCCATCAGCCTTTTTCGTGCCAAGCGTTTTTCTATGGTCGGACAATCATCCTCAACTTTTATCATGATTGCCTCGCGGGCTGAATCAGCTTCAATCCGCAAGGCCTTGTAGGCTTCGTCGTAGTCAAAAACAACCTGATTGAGTTCTCGTCCACGACCTAGAGATAAATTTTTTGGTATTATGACTTTAGACTCACCTAGTAACTGCTGCATCCGTTTTTCAAACGAGCTAAACATCTCTTCCATTTCGTCGATCGAAAGCTCTGCTGCGTCAAGCTTCCTCACAATTTCAACTCTAAGTGCTACGAGACGAGAGCTCTGATTTTCGATTTTAGAAAGAGCAATTTTTAGTTTTTGAAGAAGTTCTCTTCTCTTCGTTTTGAGAGTATTTTTGTGGTCTTCCAGAGCTTGGTTTTCTGCTTTGATCTCGGATTGCCGAGCGCGGAAACCCTCGTCTTTTCTGAAATAAAGAGTCGTTATTTGCTGAAGAAATGTTTCTAAAGTGGAGCGAAGATCACGGTATGCTCCGTTTTTAATCATCCCTTCTCGACCTGCTTTGTCCTTCAGTGTTGGATTGTTTTCGGCATCAATGGTTACATAACCAAACATTCGTCGATAACTGAAAAAATAGTAGCCGGCACCTTTGCTACGGCGTTCTTCGATGCTAAGCCAGTCGTTTTCAGGAATTCCATAAGGCAAGACTCGAAGCCCATCTCGATAAACCATTATCCCGCCGGAATATCTGAGCTTTTGACCAATTCGTTGCCATGTTTCTGACGGCAGCATTGACTCGGCAGCTACCCCCTGCCAGTACCAAAAACGAAAGCCAAATGGTCCGCATTTCAGCTTGCGAATAACGGGTTGCTGTTCGGGACTGGGAAGATTTAACTTCTCACCATAACGAATAATTGTACCCGAATAGCGCCCTGAACTATCAAACTGGACATCAAAGAAGTGATCGTATGGCTCCAGATCATCAGGTTGAAAAAGAGCTTTGTCTTCGAAAATACTGGAGGGAGCAACCAGCTTCTCATCCCAGATACGGACGTCCGTGTAGAAAGTTTCTTTCGGACTTATTGACGGTGATAGGTTCTGAGTAGGTAGTGGCTGGCAGAAAACACATATTATATAATAATACTAGATATTTATATCTATTATCCCCAATGAAGAATATACTCATTCCAGTCGTGATTGTT
>Ga0314774_1001012_pt1 | contig 19461 bp, 14 predicted proteins | sample MetaGCBIA2018_FD_204515 | JGI IMG/M metagenome (GOLD analysis project Ga0314774, IMG submission 204515) | Cryopeg brine microbial communities from Beaufort Sea near Barrow, Alaska, United States - CBIA 2018 | ecosystem: Environmental > Aquatic > Marine > Coastal | place: USA: Alaska | collected...
AAATCACATGATTTATCAAATCGACCTGCTATACCCATTGCTACTTAAAAAACAGATCAATAATAATCCGAGAAAGAATGTTTTCAGTTAATTGCCAAAAATCAACCATTTATAGTGACAGAGCCTTTCATATTTACTATAATATAAATTTTATTACTGTAACATGTTTTTAGTGTATAATATATTTTGAGATTCATTTCATCATATCGACTTTTCAAAGTTTAATGAAATGCCCCCCTACATCAAAGAACTCTCCTCTTAATCAAAAAAATTAAGCCTATATACGTTTTAGTATAAGGCTTATTTTTTGAAATGAATCTAATTAAATTCTTTTGGTAATCCTATATTTCTAGTAAGTTCTAATTAACACATAGTAAACAGCATATTTTTATAAAGCTACTTACTTTTTATTTAACTAATCTAAGGTTATTATTCGCTTGGTTTTTAAATGATTTTATTATATTTATATCTTCAGCGTCTAAAACACTTCTTTCATAGTATAATTTATTTTCATATTTATTATATGTAAAAATAAATCTTTCAAGATTACTCAAATTAGAATAATATATGGTTAAATAAATTCTATTACTATCTTTTTCCTCTTTAATACTAAAAACACCTTTTTCATATTGATTATCCGTTGCAAAAACCATAAAGGTATCTTCTAGTATTTTTTGTTTTGCTATTTGTTTTAGATCAAGTTGATCAGCTTTGTATTCGCCTATATATTCCATTTAGATACCTCCTTTTATATATCATAATTATAAAGCCAATAGAAGATTTAGTCAACCAATATATTCTCCAGGAATATTTAAGGGATATCAAGAAAGTTGCAATAGTTTATAAAAGCGCAAAAAAAGAACCTGCATTTGCTAACGGGTTCTGTTTCCATGTTGGTAAGTGATAAATAACATATAAAATAACAACTAATTTTGTATTTTCTATCCCCCTGTTTATCAAGGAATAAACTGATATATCTTAACAATTACAATGATATTTTCAACCAAAAAAACATCGTCTATAGATTTATAGACGATGTTTTTTTATGTGCTATTATAGGTGTTAAAATTGATATTTTTATTTAAACATGATATAATGAAGTATGAATAAACATTCGTATTTAAAGGGTTTGTCAATATAAATTGACAAAATAATTATACCATTACACAGTGATAAATTCAATGTAATTTAAGGAGTGATTTTATGAGTCTTTTTATAGAACCAAAGAATAAGCCAAATATCCCTTTTAACCATGTTGTTAATCAAAAAACCGCTCTGGTTTTTCAAGAATACTCAAGCTATACTGGATATCCCATTGATGAACTTTTAATGCAAATAGCAGACAAACTCTTAGATGATAAAGGTTTTGTAGAGCATTTCGCTTCTAAAAGGGCAAATAAGAAAATAATGGCTGTCTACGAGAAACATAAATTGAATTCGAGTGACCTGGATGAAGATGGATTTAAAGATGTTGGCATTGATGAAACGGATATCCCGTTCGAATAAGAAGGTGATAGTATGAAAGCAAGGAAAATTTTGGACAGTATTGAAAAGTCAAAAATAGAGATAACTCCCGTGTTCACAAACAAAGAAGTCACTGAGCGTCATGACGATTATAAAAAAATGTCCGACAGGAACTTCGATGAAAATTATCGTGAAAAAGCTTTTTGTCCAATCCATATCGGATATCAATCATTTTCGGAAGATATTCAATACAACTATTGCACCGACCCATACTGCCCTAACTTTGGAGAACCTTTAGAGATAATTATCCCACGGAGTTCAAGAAGTGTTAAAAACTATATGTTTACAAATAAAAAGGAAGCACCGCTTATAAGGTGTAATATTATGAACTATGTTGGTTCTAAAACCCGTGTTGACAATAATTCATCTACACTGATATCAAATTGGTCTCTTGCTGAGGAAATTAAGAGATTAACGACACTAAATAGTGTTATCAATGATGATACCGAATACACATTTCATGAATCGATTTGTACCGATATCTCCTCGCCATTTGATAAACAAAATTGTTTTATAAAGTATGTAAAAACGGGTGCAGGTGCAACTCGTTTCAAATGTAAAGAGTGCGGAAAGGTTACTTCTGTAAAACCGTCTACTAAAGAACGTCATAATTATGGATTAAAGTTAGACAATATCACTCTTCAAATATTCCAAGACATTATTAGTAGAGTTCCCGTTAAATCGAGTAGGAGGTCATTCATTAATTGAATGACCGACCTCTCACACCACCTGAGCATACCGTTCGGTACTCGGCGGTTCATTAAGACAATCTAATTTTATGATACTGTGAAGATAAACTTTTATAACCACGACGCTTTAATTTTTCATTCGTTATGGTGCAATTTAGAATTGGACTATTGGAGATTCTCCAGTAGCCTTTTCTTGTGTTCGCATGTTCCCAGGCTTTATATTTGTTTACACCTAACTTCTTCAAGTTTTTGAACCGTGTTTTAACCTTCTTCCACGTTTTCCAAATACAGGCTCTCAGTCTTCTACGAATCCATTCATCTAAATTTTTAAGTCTTTTCTTCATATCTGCTAGTTTATAATAATTCACCCAACCTACTAGTACTTCATTTAGCTTCTTCATGCGATAATCAAAGTTCATACTCACATTTCTATTTGTGATTTTTCGTATCTTAACTTTGAGTCTTTCATAACTTTTCTCATGCACTCTATACCCTATACCTTTTCTTCCGTAATAAAAGCTATACCCTAGAAACTTTCTTTTCGTTGGGTTTCCAACTGCACTTTTCTCTTGGTTTACTTTTAGTTTCAACTCTTTTCCTAGGAAAGATGTTACACTTTTCAGAACGCGTTCTCCTGCTCTTTTGCTTTTAACGTAGATATTACAATCATCTGCGTATCTTACAAATTTATGTCCACGCCTCTCTAGTTCTTTATCCAAGTCGTCTAAAAGTACATTACTAAGAAGTGGACTAAGAGGTCCACCTTGAATTGTGCCTTCTTCACTTTTTACCACTATTCCGTTTTGCATGATACCAGAAACTAAATATTTACGTATTAATTTCAGTACACGTTTATCAGTCACTTTTCTAGCAATTCTATTCATTAGAATATCATGGTTAACTCGGTCAAAGAACTTCTCCAAGTCCATGTCAACCACAACTTTATTTCCTTCATTTATGAACTCTTTTGATTTCTTTAATGCCATATGACAACTTCTTTTAGGTCTAAACCCAAAACTGTTATCTGAAAATACTGGCTCAAATATATCATTTAATTTCGTAGCAATTGCTTGTTGTATCATCCTATCTAGAACTGTAGGTACACCTAATAGTCTTATTCCTCCATCAGGTTTTGGTATTTCAACTCTTCGTACTGGTTTGGGTTTATATGTTCCATCTAACAGACTTTCAATTAATTGGTTAACATGGGCTTCAATATACGGTAGAAGTTCATCTACTCTCATTCCATCAATACCATGGCTACCTTTATTTTTCTTTACTCTCTTGTAAGCCTCAAATAAATTTCTTTTTGACATTATACTTTCAAGTAAAGTATCAGTACTTATTTTAGATTTGGTTTTCTTTTCAGATGATGCCGACGAATCACTAAACACTCCTTGTTTATTTCGAGTATCCAACTCTATTTTATCAAGTGAGTCTTCTTTATATGAAGTTTTCTGTTTTCTATTCATGTTCTTCGAATCATTCAAATTTACTGGCCTCCTTAATGTTCAGTCCTTCCTCGAGATTCTTAAGTATCTCAAGTACTATGACCTCGGCTGACTTCTAATGGTTCAGTTATACATCACTGCATAAGTTACTATGTCGAAGTATCATCAACTATAATATATCCATCAGATCTCCCCGGGTAATTGCACAATCTTTCTTTCCATATATCTGCCACATTTACTCCTATAGCTTTTCGTGTGACTGGACTTCGCCTTGTTTTGCAAGCTCCTCCAACTATAGTAAGCCTCGAATGTGATTCGTGTACCTCAGACCGGAAATTTGCTCATCAAGCTTCCTTCAGATTCGCAGTCACCCACGACACCCTTGCTCTTGGCTAACACCTACGTCACCTTCGGTGTTCGGGACTTTCACCCTATAGATTATGCCCATGCCGGGCACACAAAAATTTGTGAGCGAAACGGCATCGCTCCCACCACTTTCTATCATAGAGTCGAATTCATCTATCAGAAATGTTTGGCTTTTCTGGAGAGGTATGAGGGCAGACTAAACGATGTTGAATTTGATGACCTATATTTAGCCTCAGACAGCTTTATTTACATGCTTAATAATATTCGTAGAAAAGGCAAAGGTGGTAGCAAACAGTCAAGACAAGAAAAAGCTAATGCTACCGAAGCAATGACTTATATGATATCTACTGGGGATGTTGAAAGTTTTTATGTATTTCGGTCTGATATTTGCTATGACACATTTGTTAGATTGGACGACATAAAAAAAGATACAGAAATTTATCATTGTGACCACACATTTCCTTATCTCCGTAAAAATGATAGAATCAGATTTTTTACTTATGAACCACAAGAACCCACTCCATCCGATAGCGAAACAACGTTAGATTACTTAGATAAGAAGTCATTTTTCGATGCAAGAGATAACTTTGTTGAGGGGCTCCATATTCAGCAAAATTATACAATCACCGCACACATGCATCTACTTAAGAGAGCGTTGAATGTAAAACGATTCATATTTACTTCAGATAATGATGGCACCATTAAGCAATCCATTTCCAGGGTTTTCAAAGATGAATTTAAAGATGAGCAGGCATATTATTTCACGTCACAATATGATAAAACTTTAGATAGGAAAGATGCTTTCGAAGAATCTATAAAAGCAAAAAAAGAACTCAATGACTGGATTAAGGCAACTGGTTCAAAAGCGAAATTTGTTTATGAAAAAGCTATTGAAAAAGTTAGTAGTGATTTGTTCTACCATGATTTTGAAACAGCCAAAATAATTAATGGAAAAGCTATTCAAATGCCTACAAACAAACTTTATCCTCACCCATTACCAGCAATAGATGAAGGTAGGCGTTATATGAACCTCATTAATCCAAAAGGATATATTGGATATGATGATTTAGCCGAAATGCTTGTCAAATCGAACACCAGAGTTGTAGACGATTTTTTCCAAGAAATTAGAAGGCATCTTAATATACTCGAAAGACCTCTTGTGGGAGCCAGGGGCACTGGTAAAACGTACATTTATGCCAATTACAACCCTAAGTACGCACAACAACTTGTTACCATTTATAGAACTTATTATAACTTCTGTAAGCCAAGGAAGTTTTACAATAGAAAAAAAGCTGATACGACACCAGCAATGAGAATAGGTATTGCAAATAAAGTATACTCGTTGAGAGAGGTAATCTATTTTATATAGATATACATTGGAACATTTATAATACTTAGCTCGTCAAAATAGTAATATGATTAATTCTAAAGGGGGGACATGAAATGAAAAAAATATTTGAAGCACTTATACTATTAACATTGGTATTCAGTTTGTTGATTGGTTGTACCAATATTAATCCACAGTCCGAAGATACCAACTCTCTGTCTGAGAAAAAAAATAATTTTGGAGCAATTCCATTAAAAGCAACAGATTACGAGGAACTACAGATAAGATGGGGTGACGGCACACTTTTTGTTGTTGATGACGAAAAGATTATTGAAGAATTTTTTAGAATGACTTCTGGCAAAGCATATAAAATACTTTCAGATGAAGATGATAGTAATGGGTACTTATATTTTATAAAATTCGGAGATTCATCATTAAATAATTATGGAATTATGAATGGAACATTTGAATTGAATGACATGACTGTTTTGAAAGATATTGAAGAACTATTATTTGATTATCTACCTGCTTACAACGGTGGTAAATTAGAATTCCAAAGTGATTTAATGCCAGATAGCAATTTGTATATTGTTGTTAAAGTAGAAAAAACTTTAGAGGGTAAACTCTACTTCGTTCAACATCATAATGATTATGGCTTTGAAAGCGGTACTACAATTACTGATAAAACTTTTAATCCAGGCGATATTGTCGAAATTAAAACTGATGGCAGACTTCCAAAAGGCGACATTATAGATATCAATTCCTATAGTATTCAGAAGACGGATTAATATGGATGGTCAATACGTATTATAATGATAAACTAAAACACACGTCATTTCTGGCGTGTGTTTTTATACGTCTGGTATGGTTTATTATTAAAGAATGAGATATTCCGAATGATGAATTGATTAACACAAAAAAGTTCACGATATTATTCGTGAACTTTTTTGTGTTAATACATATAATATTTTATCGGTTATTTTGATGTTACCAACACGGAAACCGAACCCGTTATGCATTTGCAAGTCATTTTTGAAGAGAATAATATGTTATTGAATCATGAAACTTTATTCTCTTCTGCTGTAGTTTCATCACTTTTATTAAACTCAGCATTAATTTCTGTTTGCTCCTTTAGTAAATAAGTAAGACGATCTTCATTGTCAAATTTTTTGGTTGCTTCCTCTTTTAAGCTTTCATAGGATCTTGTTTGAACATCAAGCTTTAATTCTAAGTCTTTTATTCCTTTATCAATATTCTTAAATATACTATTTAAGCGTTTCATATTAATCGAAGCCATACTTGACATATTTACTTTATGCTCAGAACCATTTTCAGGATTAACTAGAGACATAACAACTGTTTCTTCTTCGTACAAGTCTGTTACCTTATACAAATGGAGATCATAATTCATATATTCACCAATTTTTATAGATGAATCGTGAGTTACATTATTCGCTAAATCTTTAATAACTTGACCAGCTTCCTCAACTTCGAAATAATCTTCAAATATTTTTACTTTATTAGTGGAATGGTTTAAGTATCTTGTTAAATCCTCATAATATAAAGTGATTTTTTGTTTCATCTTTTCGATTGTTAAAGGTATCATTGCTAATCGATCTTGCATTCTGTACATATCTCTATTGTATATAGATTTAAGAACAGATAACTGTTCTACTTCACTATCAATAGAAAGTTTCTTAAAAACAAGTGGATTGTCGCTTGCAATTGCTTTGATTTCAGCAAAATTAAGTGCTGTAGTATCAGAACTTTCAATACTTCTTACTGACGTATTGCCTAGCATGAGTTGGTCCAAAAAGCGAGCCTTTGTCTCAAGCGTTTGCCAAGAATATGCATCAAAACTTTTAGTAGTTACGAATCTCAAAAGTTCAAATTCAATACCTAGTTCAAGACAACGATTACCAGGTCTTAATCCACGTCCATCCCGTTGCTCGATATCAGATGGTCTCCAAGGAGCGTCTAAATGGTGGATTGCTTGTAAACCGCCGCCATAAGGAAAGCGATTTACATCCCCTTGTACATTAGTTCCTGCGCCTAATTTTGGAGTAGAACCTAAAAGGACTCTAACTTCGCCACTATTCACTTGTTTAAATAACTTTTCTTTTTGTTTATCAGTATTTGCATCATGTATAAATGCAATCTCTTCTTCATGTATTCCTTTGGTAATTAGTAAATTTTTCAACTCGTCATAAACATTGAATTTATGCTTATTAGGTGTGGATAAATCACAAAATACCAATTGAGTAAGTTTGTGTTCGTTATACAACATGTAACGGGAATAAATTTCTTTTGCAGCTTTTACAACTTTAAATTCATCAGTAACTTCAGCGTCAGGTATCATCAGTCTGGGATCAGTTGCAACTTTCCTTCCTTCAGATGTGATTTTTAACATATTATCATTTCTTGGGTCAATTAATCCACGAGATATCGCTTCTGCGCGGTTAACAAGTGTCTGCACGAATGTTATTAGTTCCTCACTTGCTTCACACTTTATAATTTTAGCTTTACCATTCTTTAACTTTGGAATAGGTAACTTCAACATTGAGCCAGTACGTATATCTGCAAATTGCGTATATAAAGACATTAACTCTGGCAGATTATTAAATTTACTAAACCTAGTTTTCATTCGATAACCCGATCCGTCTGGTGATATTTCTAATGATGTTACACTTTCACCAAAAAGTGCAGCCCAGGCGTCAAAATGACCTAAACCCATATCTTGTAGTGTTGATAATTGCATATAACGTTGCATAGTATACATTTCAACCATACTGTTTGAAATCGGTGTGCCTGTTGCAAAAACTAATCCATGTGTTCCGTTACCGTACTTATTAATAATATATTGCGATTTTACGAAAAGGTCGAAAGCTTTTTGAGACTTCGTTTGTGGTATACCACTTACATTCCCCATTTTCGTATAAACATACAAATTTTTGAATTCGTGGGCCTCGTCAACAAATAAATGATCAATACCTATTTGTTCAAAATTCAAGCCATTATCCTTCTTATGTTGACTCATTAATCGTTCCATTTCAGCTTCAAGACGTTTTTTTGTAGATTCTAGTTTTTTCACCATTGAAGTATATTTATTTCCTTCTGTTGTTGAAAGAATAACATCTTCAATTGTATTAATTTGATCTTGAATGAATATTTCTAAGCTTTCTTCACTCATTTTTAACATTTTAAAAGATGAATGAGCTATTAAAATAGCATCAAAAGTGCCTGTTGCCATTCTAGCAAAAAGACGTTTTCGTTTTTCCTTTTTAAAGTCTTCTTTTGTTGCGGCTAAGATATTTGCAGTTGGATACAATCTCATGAATTCCGCGGTCCACTGGTTTAGTAAATGATTAGGGACAACAATCATAGGTTTGTTTACTATACCTATTCCTTTTTGCCCTAACTTCATAGCTGCTGCAATTACAATAAATGTTTTTCCTGCACCGACCTTGTGCGCTAAAAGTGAATTTCCTGTAAATACAATGCGTTCAACTGCTTCAGATTGACTTTTTCTCAATTGAATAGTTTTATTCATACCAGGAAATGTTAACATATCTCCACTATATTTACGTTCTCGAATACAGTTAAATTTTATATTGTATATTTTTGTTAGTCGTTTTCTACGCTCAGGATCATTGTAGATCCACTTACTAAATTCAGTTGCTATTTTATCTTTCTTATTACGTGCAGCTAATGTTTCATTTTTATTTAGCACACGCTTTTCTTTTCCATCTTCAATCGTTATATCAAAGATTTTTACTTCTTGTTGATTTAACATTTTTATAATTGTTTCTGTCGCCGATAGCCTTTCAGTACCAAATGTTTTAGTTTGTTTTGTATGGTTTACAGCTATGACACTAAGTGTCCATGTTGCAATAACTGATGAATAATCGACAGATGTATATGATGTTCTTACATCAAGTAAGAAACTAACAAAGTCTCTAATTATATCTATAGGTATCCATGGAGCACCAAGTTTTATGCTTATTTCATGCGCTTCCAAATCTTTTGGTTGAATAGCTACTAGGGCATTAATATTTTGATGCATATTCAAATCTTTGGAATCTGATTCTTTTGCAATTCTCAACTTTTCACGAACATTACCAGATAAATACGCTCCTTTATCAACCCATTTTTCTTTAACTGGATTGTAAAAAAGGTTGTCAGATAATTCAACTATTAAGTCACTAATTTTTATTTTAGTTAACTGACTCATATACTCTAAGTTAACACGCCCGTGTTTATTTAGAGATATAGCTAAAGCATCCTCGGCTGTATCAGCTGACGTTATTTTAACTTCTGGAAATATTGTGCGTTTAAAAAACATATCAGATTTTATGAACTTGTCTTCTTTTTCTACTTCGAGAGCCAGTAGTAACGGAAATCCTGGATCTTCTCGAAAAAGTGACACATTAGAGCGTGTATTTATATAACCGTTGCTTTTAACAAACTTATCATAAATACTATTCAGTCTTTTTTTCATAGAATCTAATTCATTAACGCTTATGTGCTGGCCTTGTAAATCGATATATTCAAAAGCAACTTCTTTCAAATTTATAAGTCCAACCATTCGCTCGTACTTTTTACCACTTAATTCTATGTACTTTAATATATCATTTTCACATTGGTATACATGGTGATCCACTATTACATATTGATAGTTCTTAATAATCATATCTTCAGGAACATCTAATAAAAGTGGAACTTGAAGATTAGTATGACTAGGACTATTTTTTTTCATTTCAGCAAGTGGTTCATAAATATCTTTAGGAAAATAATCACTCATTTCTGATAATCTTGCTTCCCAATTTTCGCTCGCTAAAAGTGTTGTATTTTGAATACCGTACATATTTATATCTTTTTTCATGGTACCCATCATCATATGAGGATTTCTCTTGAAATATTCATTGATGAAATAATTGTCTTCACTAACTGAACTTGTAAAACTTTCAGTAATTGAACTTACTACTTTTTTAAAAAACAAAATATCAGTTGTTACTTCTGTTTTTGCTCTGGCTTTAAATGTTTCGCTTGGTAGTCGTATTGCGCCGAGTAGTATAGCTTTTTTACTGATTAATTCCCTTAACTTCGAGTTTTTCTTATCCATTGTACCTTTTGTAGTAAGAATAGCCATAATACCGTTTTCACGTAGCATATCCAAACTTTTCAAAATGAAATAGTCATGTACTAACAAGTTTTGCGTACTATAATCCGAATCATAAATTGGATAGTCACCATACGGCACATTAGAAATGCAAAGATCATATTTATTTCGATGCTTTGATTTCTCAAATCCACATATTTGTATATTTGATTCTGGATAAAGTAGCTTTGCTATACCACCAGTTATTGGATCAAGCTCTACTCCTTGAAAATTTACATCCCATGAATCTGGAACTAAACCTAAAAAATTCCCTATTCCCATTGCAGGTTCAAGTGCGGTACCCTTTTTAATACCCATATGAGTTAGTATCTTATAGATACTAACAATCACGTGTTTTGGTGTATAAAAAGCATTTAGTGTACTTGCACGTAACATTTCATATTCTTTTTCAGATACTAATGCTTTTAGCACTTCACGTTCTTTAGGTCGTCCTTTATTATCATCTTCAACAAAGATATTAGATAGACCGCCAAAACCTGTAAATTCAGCTAAGACTTGTTGTTCTTCGTAAGTCGCTTGACAATTTTTATCCTCAAGCGTTTTAAGGACCCTTATTGCACTTATGTTTTTATCATATTTAGCTTTTAAAGATAAAGAATTAACTTCCATTGAATGCATAGAAAAGTTTTTACAATTGATATTTTCCTCTGCAACAATCACTTCTACTTGATCAATAAATGTTTCTTGTGATGCAATAACTTCTATTTGTTTAATTGGTATATATCTTGGAGCTATTGCTTCTTTTTTTGGTTCTAAGGTTTGTTTTTTAAGATTATCATAAGAAACATTGATGTCGTTATTGAATTCTTTTAAGTATTCAATTGTTTTGTTTTTCAAATCATTTTTTACGCATCGACTATCATGTAGATAATGTATATATTTTGTGCAATAACCACTTTTTTCGTCAAGTTGACTGATGAGCAAACGTCGATATTCTTCTTTTAAGTTTTTTCTATCCAATGAATTACCTAAAGATTCATTTGACTTAGAGACTATAAGACCACATGACTTTTTTATAATATTGACATATGAGCTGCTTTGTCTATTTACTTTTTCCCAATTAACATTTTTATTTTTAAATTCTTTAATAAGAGTGGTAACTAGGATAATTGTGTTTTGTTTGATTCTCTCTTTAAATTTCATAAGTTCTCCTTCACTTAAAATAAATGTACTTATGTACATTTACTCTTTCACTTTATTTGATTTCTTTCCTTAACTTTGTATTGAATTCGTGATAACTAATCCAATTGGTACATTCAAATATTCTACGCATATGTAGTAAAAAAGCTTCATGTCTTACAACTGAGTCTGTAGCTTTATGAACAAGATACTTATGCTGCTCACGAACTTCTTTGATAAGCAATTTTAAAATATGCTCTTCACCATATTGTTCGATGAGTTGTTTAGCCACATGATCATAAATTGAGTTTTCAATAATACCTATGTCTGTTATTGCAGCTGGTTGTATTATCGTTTGATCATAAGTTCTACCGACCCTATTTGTTTTCTTACCACCTTTTTTGTAGATAAATGTTCCAGAATGAAGACTTAAAAATTTAAATTTATTCATTTTCTCTAACTGAGCATTTGGATCAGACAAAGAATCTAAATAAGTTTCAATTTCTTTTTTATCGACTACTTTAAACTTTTTACTTGGTTCCAATGATTTCCTCCTTTACTTTGTAACGCAAAAAAGAGATAAACTACTATACTTCATAGTTATCTTACGTTGCATTTCCTTCACTTTTGATTTTTGGGTTCACTTCGTTTGAATTGACTTCCTCATTATTGAGGTGTTTGACTTCTATATTATAGTTTTTTATAGTACTTATTTATATTATCATATTTTCAAGAATTTTAAAAGAAAAAGAGAACCCTCCTTAGGGAATATAGGGTAAAAAGTATACCAACCACATTCAAAGCCTTTTATTACAAGGTATAAGTTTTAGTATATATACTAAAACTTGCTTACTTGCATAAACTGCCGACTAAAATATTTAAAACAAAATAATGTAAGTTGTTCATCAAGGGAAATGCCATAGGAAGATAATCTTTCTTTCCAATGTTGTCTAAATCTTTTAATGATATATTTAGTATTACTTTCATCAATTAAAAGATTTTCTATCATTACATGTTCAAGGGATTGTTCCTTTAGAAATGTTTGAATAATTTTAAGGTGATCTTTCAGTAAGATTCTAGAATAAGGAATGATATAAAAAAAGACCAGTAATTAAGCTGATCTAATTCAGATAATCAAATATTATCTTATATTTAGTAAAGAACTTCTCTCTAACGCTTTTTCTACCTATTCTTCTTCACTTAATTCAAATTGTTCATCATTAAAACCTTTACTATATCCCGCCACACTAAATGCTTGGCATGGAAAACCAGCAAGAAGTATATCTGAATATGGTATACATTGTGGGTCAATATTTCGTATATCATCTACTACTACTTCGTTTTATAATTAAAAGAATACTTTTCAACTGTATATTTATCTATCTCATTTGCCCATATACACTCAAAACCTCATTCAACTTAGTACTGGTATTAATAAATTAACACAATCATTTTATGTTATTTAAAATGTTCTTATTTATATATGCTCTAAATTTTTCTTCTATATAAATAAGCATGTTTATTTTTCTTTATCAGGAGTCATCTAAACTAACTAACTAACAAACTTTATCGTAATCTGAAACATGCTTAAACATATAAAATATTAATTACACTCCTCCCCTACCTTTCCTTTACCTGGTATAAACCAGTACTATTTTTATAACTTAAAAAAGCTTAATAAATATTTATAAAGAGTAATTGTCTCACTTTAAAGGATTTACCTTTGTCGTAGCCTTTTTTTGTACGTTATTTGTTTAGTTTTTTATTATTTAAATAAGAGGAGTTGTTTATTGTAAGGTCTAAATATATATAAATCAAACTATTTCATAGTCTAACTATTTACAAGCCTGCTAGCCCTTTGCTATCAAGGCCTGATAGCTTTTATATGTTCAAATGTATTAGAAATACTCAGTACAATTCTAGAAATTACCAGAAATGAATTATATAATTCTAGATAGTAGATAAAGCACTATTCAAAATTCTAGAAAATACATGTTTTAAAATTGACTATAAAAATAAAGACGTTAGTTGGTTATAAAGAGTATAAATGTAGTTATTTTAAGTTATATATAGGCATTTAGGTGATTATTTTTCATTAAATAGTGGTTTATAGATAAAAAAAGGTATGAAAAAAAAACTATAGAGATTTTAATGTTGCATAATAATCGTCATTAGCTTCATTGTTTTTATAAAAGTAATAGGCATTAATTGCTTTTTGGAAGTATGCTGTCATGTTATTGATGGTTTTAGTTTTAAATTCAAAAATATCAGAGATGATTTTTTTAAAGTTTTTCTTCTTTAAATAGATGAAGGATTGAACTAGATTCATTCTTGATCTAATATCAATAGCTTCTGAATTTGATTTAAAATAAGTAAGTATAACTTTTTTAAGTTCTGGATCAAAGGCAATTAATTGTTCGTATGAGATGAGTTTACGTGTATAAGCTTTTCTGGATTCTTTTGATAATCTAAAACAATAAGTTCTGTTGCGTTGTTGTTTTTTCTTTTGCCATATATGAAAATTTAAAAATGGTTCTAATTCTTCTATTGTATTATGTATCTTAGTTTCATTGTTTAAATGCATATAAGTTTCTAAATAATTTTTTGTAGCAGCTTTTCTTATGTTAAGATTAGTTTTAGCTTTACCTTTTGATAAATTTGTAGGATTATCATTAAAATTGTTAAGGATATAGATTAAACATCGTTTAGCTCTTACATTAAGTTTATAAAAAGCATTAGTTAAAAGCATATCATTTAAATAGATATGCGGTACCAGTTTGGCTTTTTCAGATTTAAGCGTTATATTATTTAATTGTTCAGATGTCGATAATGTGTTGTTTCTAAGAGTTGCATACTGTGCTTCAGCAGCCATATCGATATGTAACTCATTATAATTAACAGCATTTAGTTTAACTGAGGTATAAGGATAGTAGATTAAACCTGCTTCTAATAGTTCATTAATACTGTTTTTAACTTGTCGATAAGAAGATTTAATACCACGACTTTCTAGAATCCTTAATAGTTTATGAATATTAAAGTCATAAATAACACCTTCTTCACCCTGCTCTAATGCCATAGGGTAAAGATTGTAATATATAGAAATACTACAACTATTAACTTGTGATTCAATTAATTTTCGCTGGTTATTTATAGTTACTCTCTTTAACATATTATTTCTCCTATTTCAATCCTAATAGAATAGTACTATAAGTGTTCATTATGTTTAATATAATTATGCATAGTAGTACAATACATAGTATGTATATATACAAGCATTGATAGTGATATTAAAACTATCTTATTCAATAGTAATTCAAATAATAAACCTTGTAAATAGTGGGTTTGAGAGTGTAAAATACTAAAAAAGTAAGATTATAATCCAAAAGTGCATATGCATAATTGGATTATAATCTAATTATGCATATTGTTTACAGATTGCTTCATTGCAATCCTATATTGCATATGGTATAATTTTAAAAAGATGATTTATAGGAGAGTGATTATTATGAAAACGATAGCTAATGCAAATAATAAAGGTGGTGTAGGAAAGACCACAACTTCACACAATTTAGCAAGATTAATATCAAAAGATTTTGATTATAAAGTTCTTGTTATAGATATGGATCAACAAATGAATTTAACAGATATACTGTATGATTCGGAAAATACTCCCTCCCACGGTACTATTGTAGATGTTTTTAGATCAAATCCAAAACCTGAAGATGTGATTGTTAAAACAAAATATGAAAATGTTTTTCTTATTCCGGCACACAGTGAGCTTGTAAATGTTGAAAATGAAATTGCTAATAAAAAGAATTCAACGAAGTTTTTACGCCATTGGTTAGCTGCTAATGACGATGTTATATCTAACATCTATGGATTTGATGTAGTTATAATTGATTGTGCACCAGATGTAGGAAAAATTGAAAACAATGCATTCGAAGCTGCTGATACAATTATTGTTGTGCTTATACCAAGTGATCAAGCAGTTCAAGGTCTTACGCCTTTTGCTAGTAAGTTTGCGCATCCTGAAAGAGAAAATGAAATTGTAATATTGTTTAATGAATACGATAGTGAAAATGAAATTTGTTTAGAAGTAGAGAAAAGTATTAGTAGTAGTAATTTTCCGTTTAAAAAACATTTAATTAGAGCTTTTATTCCAAGACATAAAGCAATAGAAAAATCAAATTATAAAAAATGTATATCTATAGCAGAATATGATGCAAAATATTTTTCAGAGGACAAAATTAATCCATATAAACAATATGAGCTATTTGCAAAAGAATTAATAGAAAGAGGTATTATATAATGTCAGATCATTTTAATGAATTATTCGCAGAAATAGCAGGCAAAGTTGAAGGATTTCGCCAAAAAGATGATTTCAAGCTTTTAGTGGAAGGTATTTCAGATATAAATAATGAAGAAATTTATGATTTAATAAGTTCGATGCTTCCTCGTACGGGAAAAAATAGTTATACACTAGATAGACATGTGATGAATATTATCGATTATATCAGAGATAGAATATTACCAGTAAAACAGACACGATCATATATGATAGATCTTATACTTAATGAAACTAGATATTTTCATATGAATGGGACTTTTAACATTAACCTATCTCATATTAAACAGGCTGAAAAAATGAACAAGCATTATACTATGAAATATATTTCGGTTTTAAGAGGTGAAGCAAATGAAACGGTAGTGAAAGGGTTTGATTTGCAAAAAGAGGTCGGTAAAATGACGTGTAGATTAGAATTAAGTAATATTAATAAAGAATTTATAGCAGATTTATGCAAAATAAACAGTGAGTTAACTCAATCCAAAGTAATTAATTCTCTTTTATGTGCAATATTATTCAAATCTACAGAAATAAGATAGTGGATAGGTTATACTTAACTGGACAGTTATTTTAAGGTCATGTATTATAAATATATAAATTAGAAGGAGTACAAACCATGACCGAGTCTAAAAGACCAAGACGAACTTTTACCCCAGAATTCAAACATCAACTTGTCCAGCTTTATAAAAATGGTAAACGCAAAAGCGATATTACCAAAGAATATGATGTTGGATATTCAGCCCTTGATAAATGGATTGCTCAAGAAACAAATAGTGGGTCTTTCAAAGAGAAAGACAACTTAACTCCAGAGCAGCAAGAGTTGATGAAACTTCGTAAACAAAATCAACAGTTATTGATAGAGAATATCTCAATGTCGTAGTGAGTGATTTGACGTATGTTAGAGTAGGTGGTATCTGGAACTATATATGCGTCCTAATCGATCTTTTTAATCGCGAAATAATTGGATACAGTGCTGGGAGAAACAAAGATGCTCTATTGGTTTCACGTGCATTTGCTACTGTTAAAAGTAACTTGTCTAACATCAATATTTTTCATACAGATCGGGGCAACGAATTTAAGAATCAGATGATTGATGAAACTTTAGATGCATTTAATATCGATAGATCATTAAGTATGAAAGGTTGCCCATATGATAATGCTGTTGCTGAAGCCACTTTTAAAATAATCAAAACTGAATTTGTTAGACAATATACATTTGATAATCTTGATGAATTAGATTATGTTTATTGGTTCAACAATCAAAGAATTCATTCATCACTAGACTACTTGGCACCAGTTGAGTACCGAAACATTCACCTTAAAAAAGTTGTCTAGAAAAGTGTTGACTATCCAATAGTAATGATTGATGTATTCATGTTTTCTCTGGTTTTTTATATTGAGTTGTATGAATAATTAGAAAGTAATTATTTGTTATAAAATTACAAGATTGGTTAGGGTGTCATAATTCAGTTTTTATGCCACCATTCTTGAAACCTTTTTGTCTGTTTTGTAAAAATTGGACAATTTACTTATTTTTTCTTTGTAGATATAAATAATACTTAAAAAGAGTGCTCTTTTGAGCATCCTTTTTACATTGATTGCCCCTACCTTAAAGGAATACCATATTTTTGAGCGCACTAATCCCCTAATGGGCATATGATCTATATTATATCTTCGTCGTAATACTGATGGAAGCCCTTCAACACCATTCCTCTTTTTAGATAAAGCAACATATTCATCAGAGGATAGTTTTTTTAGATACGTAGCACGGTGAATTATATTTTCTGTTACCATGACAAATGCGGATTTTTTTTGTAATTTAGCACCGCACTTATCACGCAGCAGACATTTTTCACATGTTTTTTTGTTATAGGATGCTCGATACATACCTGTTGCTTCATAATAACTTGTTTTATATGGTTTATTTCCAGCTGGACATTGTATTACTTTTCTTTTTTCTGTATCTACTTGAAAATCTGCTTGTATTACATCAGGTGATTTTCCAAGAAGTGCTGTTGTTATAAGCTCAATGTTATTATTTGCTGCAAGTTCTACATTTTCAACACTGGCATATGCACCATCTGCAAGCAACGTTGTTTTCGTTTCCTGAACACCTAATTTTTCAATGATCTCTTTACAGAAACTGCTATCGCTATGACTGTTTTCCCTATAATCATAGGAAGTTATAATGGCACCTTTTTCATTAAACGTTTCCACTAAATTTCCAACATATCCTTTGTTATCTTTACCAGCTTTGCTTCTATAAGTGGCATCTGGATCTGATGGATTTTGGAGACTACTCGGTGATATTTGCTTCTTATCTTTTGAAACTGTTTTTCCTTCCGCATTCTTTTCTGTCTGCTCAGCAAGAACCCGTCGAAGGAGTTGGTATTCAGGTAATTCAAAGTATTCATCACTTAATTGAGTTATTAGTAGGGTCGCATCGTCAATGACCACCTGAAGTCTAGATGTAATCTCTTCATTTTTACGATGGTAAATAGTTTTGTTGCGATCTTCATCTTCAAGATAATGTTCTAGCCCTTTTAACCGTTGTTCCTCACCTGTTTTGATGACTGTTTTCACCATATTTGCGACACAAGTATAAAGTACTTCGAGACGTGACATCTTTTTACAACTGGAAGATACCATCAAACTATCCATACGCTTTACTGAAGGATCAATATTCATATATTTTATAAAAATTTCAGCCATGTTTTCCATTTCTTCTTGAAGAAGATCAGTTCCAGTTTCTATCGTATGAAGATAAAGTCGTTCCCTAAATCTACTGAATGTACGGTCGCTAAAAGGTTGTTCTTTAAAACTTGTTGTGTGAAGTGCATACTGAAATCTAATATCACAAAGTATACTTGCGAGTAGTTCGTCATCAGTTAGGCCGAAGAGTTCTTTTAAAATGAGCGATCCAATAACTACATTTACAGGATTATTAGGTCGTGATGCTTTAGCATCACTGTATAATACAGCAAAACGCTTCTCATCAATTGCTGGTAAGATAAGGTCCGAAAATCCTTTTGCCCATGAATTCATAACAAACTTTTTAGTACGTTCATTCAGTTTTATAAAGCTATCATCAAAACTCATTTGTTGGGATTTGTTTGTTGCAAATGACATAACTAGACACCTTTCCGGTTGCATTTTATTACTCTAATTATATCATAAAACGAGCTACTAACCCAGCAAAATCAATGCTTTCAGCCACTATTTAAGTGGAGTTTTTAAGAAATTCACAATAGTATTTTTGCCATATAATGTTGGTGGCCCAGGTGCCATATTTTTACTTTTGACACCCTAACCAAGATTAAAAGAATAAAATTAAATAGCTTAATTGTATAATGAAGTTGAACTAGTAATAAAAAAAATCCATAATGGGTCAAACTGTATTATAATTGTATCGTCGAACACAATATTATATACAGGAGATGACCTCACTATGGACAATATTA